>Ga0265294_10002547_pt1 | contig 23883 bp, 26 predicted proteins | sample MunlanPumphouse3_FD_192504 | JGI IMG/M metagenome (GOLD analysis project Ga0265294, IMG submission 192504) | Groundwater microbial communities from a municipal landfill in Southern Ontario, Canada - Pumphouse #3 | ecosystem: Environmental > Aquatic > Deep subsurface > Groundwater | place... | reverse complement strand
ATCACCCCCTCTACAGAGATTGCCGAGACCATGGCAAAGATACTGCCTCCTATCGATGGTGTATATATTCAGATGGAGGACGAACTCGCGAGCATGGCCTCGATCATAGGTGCCTCATGGGCAGGAGCACGCACCATGACGGCCACAAGCGGCCCTGGTTTCTCTCTTATGATGGAGAACATCGGCTATGCAGTAATGACCGAGACCCCGTGTGTTATAGTTAATATTCAGCGTGGCGGGCCGTCTACAGGTCAGCCCACCCTGGCAGCACAGGGTGATATGATGCAGTGCCGTTTTGGCTCGCACGGTGACTTCAGCATAATTGCCCTCACTCCCTCCAGTGTGCAGGAGATGTTTGATCTCACAGTCAAGGCCTTCAACCTGGCAGACAGATTCAGGGTGCCGGTCTTTGTGATGTCAGATGCCTTCATAGGCCACCTGCGTGAGAGCATCACCATACCTGACAAGGTGGAGATCATCCCCAGGAGACCCCTTGAGAAGGGCACACTTCCCTTTAAGGCAGGTGAGGATGGAGTGCCAGGATTCCCTGAGTTTGGCACAGGCCACAGGGTGCATGTAACAGGCCTCACACATGATGAGCGCGGCTACCCTGACACCAATGATCCAGAACTGCATTCTGCCCTCGTAAGGCGCCTTGTAAACAAGGTTGAGAGAGCACGCCATGAGATTGCAGACTACTCTGTGACCAATACCGACGCAGAGACAGTCTTTATCACCTACGGGCCACCTGCAAGGGCGGTTCAGCAGCTGATACATGACCATCCTGAAGAGAATGTCGGGCACCTTCAGCTCAGGATTGTCTGGCCATTCCCTGAGAATACCCTTCTGGAGTTCCCAAATGCAAAGACCTTCATTGTGCCTGAACTCAATCTCGGACAGATCGAGAGAGAGATCGCCAGGCACACCAGTGTCAGGGTCGTGCCTGTCTCAAAGATCGGCGGGCCCATACACACCCCTGAAGAGCTCTACAGTGTGCTGGAGGCAGAGAAATGAGCAGTTTTGAGGACTGGTTCAGAGAGGACCGTCTTCCGCATATCTACTGTGCGGGCTGTGGAAATGGCACTGTCATCAACTGCACCCTGAAGGCAGTCGAGGAGATGGGCTGGGAGATCGATGATACCATCTTTGTCTCAGGTATCGGCTGTTCATCCCGTGCCCCTGGATATATTGTCACAGACTCCCTCCACACCACACATGGCAGGGCACTGCCCTTTGCCACTGGGGTCAAGATGGTAAAACCTGAGAAGCATGTCGTGGTCTTTACAGGAGACGGCGATCTCGCCTCTATTGGCGGTAATCACTTCATCCATGCCTGCAGGCGCAATATCGACATGACGGTGATCTGCATGAATAATATGATCTATGGCATGACCGGTGGTCAGGGGAGTCCTACCACACCTGTGGGGGCCATCTCCAGCACCAGTCCCTATGGTATGGAAGAACCTGTCTTCGACCTCGCTGAACTGGCAGTTGCGGCAGGTGCAAACTATGTCTCGCGCTGGACCACCTATCATGTAACAGAACTCACAAAGGCAATAGAACAGGGTTTTAAGACTCCTGGTTTCTCCTTTATTGAGTCCATGACCCAGTGCCCGACAGCCTTTGGACGCCGCAACAAACTCAGGACGCCCCAGGACATGATCAACTACATGCGTACCCACACAATCCTGAAACAGAAGGTGGATCGTATGCATGCAGAGGGAAAACATGTTCCTGAGGACATATTTGCAATAGGTGAGTTTGTCAGGCGTAACAGACCTGTGATGGGAGGTGTGGCACCATGAGGCATGAAGTGCGATTCTCAGGATTTGGCGGTCAGGGAGTGATCCTCTCTGCTGTCATCCTTGGCAGAGCTGCGGCGATCTACGACAAGAAACATGCAGTGCAGACCCAGGTATATGGTCCTGAGGCAAGGGGCGGTGCATCTATGAGCGCCGCTCTTATCGACGATGATCCAATCCTGTATCCTGAGGTCATTAATCCGGACATTTATGTTATAATGTCACAGCAGGGCTTTGAGAAATACGGACTTGATGCACCAGATGATGCAATCATGCTCATAGACTCAGGTCTTGTACACTCCAGACCCTCATGCAGGTGCTATGAGATCCCTGCAACTGAGGAAGCCAAGAACAACCTCGGCCGTGTGATTGTGGCGAATATTGTAATGCTTGGTGCCCTTGTCGCAACAACAGGCGTTGTGAGCAAAGAAGCCATCGAGAAAGCCGTGCTTGACAGTGTTCCAAAGGGAACAGAGGAACTTAATATGAAAGCTCTTACCCGGGGTTTTGAACTTGGAGAGCTGGCAGGAGATAATAGATGAAACTTCTAGAATATGAAGCAAAACTTATTTTTCACAACCATGGAATCAATGTCCCAAAGGGTATATTAGTCTCAAAAGATGAGGAGATCCTCCTCCATCTTCATGATATCGGAAATCAGCTGGTCCTGAAGGCACAGGTGGATGTCGGTGGCAGAGGCAAGGCCGGCGGTGTCCTGATGGCTGATGAGGAGACTGCTGTCGAGACAGCACGTGAACTCTTCTCAAGAAAGATCAGGGGCCTCTCTGTGACAAGAGTCCTAATCGAGGAACGCCTCCCAATAGAGCATGAATATTTTGTATCCATTACTCTTGACAGAGCAAGCAAACAGCCTGTAATCCTGTTTGGTGATACAGGCGGTGTTGATATCGAGAAGGCCGCCAGAGACTCAGCCGACGCCGTCAGGCGTATCCTTGTAATGCCACTCCTGCGGAATGTTCCGGCCTTCCAGATGCGTGAACTCCTTGGAGATGCTCCAGAGGAGCTCGCAGACTCCATCAACAAACTCTATCATGTCTTCTGTGACAAGGATGCTCTTCTTGCTGAGATCAATCCTCTGGTTACAACCCCCGCAGGTGTCTATGCAGCTGATGCCAAACTGATCATAGATGACAACTCCCTGCGCAGACAGAAGATCGCAGTTAACCGTGATCTCAGCCGGCGCGAGAGAGAGGCCGAGAAGCATGGCTTCTCATATGTAGAGCTTGGTGGCAACATCGGCGTTATAGGCAATGGTGCCGGTCTTACGATGTCCACCCTTGATCTCATTGATCACTACCATGGAAAGGCAGCGAACTTCCTGGATGTGGGTGGCGGAGCAGACCGTAAACGCGTATGTTATGCAGTCAAACTCCTTTCTGGCCTGGAGTCTGTAAAGGTCATTGTTGTCAACCTCCTGGGTGGCATTACAAGGTGCGACGAGGTCGCAAAGGGCATAGTCGATGCAGGTGTGTCCCAGCAGGTGATCGTGCGCCTTGCAGGAACCAATGAGGCAGAAGGCAGGAAAATTCTTGCAGAGCATGGCTACAAAATGCTTGATACGATGGAAGATGCGGTAAAGGCCGCAGTGGAGATGGCTGAATGATATATGGAGACAAAAACGTTGGGGTCATCGTCCAGGGTGCCACAGGTAAGCAGGGACAGTTTCACATAGACCTCATGAATAAGTACGCCCGCGAGGTCGGTGGCAGGGGTGTAGTGGCAGGAGTCACACCCGGCAGGGGCGGTCAGGAGGTTTGTGGTGTACCTGTCTATGACTCTGTCAAGGAGGCACTCTCAGAGCATGATGCCTCTGCAAGTGTGCTCTTTGTTCCTGGCAGAGCAGCAGGTGACTCCATCATGGAGGCCGCGGCTGCGGGTATCGAACTTGTGGTTGCAATCACAGAGCATATACCTGTTCATGACACTGTCAGGGCACTTGCCTATGCACAGATTGAGGAATGCGGCGTTATAGGACCAAACTGTCCTGGCCTGCTCTCTCCTGGTGAACTCAAGCTTGGTATAATGCCGGCTCACCTATTTGAACGTGGAAATGTGGGCATAATCTCACGCAGTGGCACACTCACATATGAGGTTGTAAATGAACTGACACGGGCAGGCATAGGCCAGAGCACTGTTGTTGGCATAGGCGGGGATCCCGTAATCGGCGAGACCTTCGTAGATGTCCTTGCCAGATTTGAGGAAGATCCCCTGACAAAGGCTGTTGTCGTGATAGGTGAGGTTGGCGGCAACCTTGAGGAGGAGGGAGCCAGATCAACTGTTCTCCCTATTGTCTCATATATAGCAGGGGTCTCTGCACCGCCTGAGAAGAGGATGGGTCATGCAGGTGCTATTGTCGCAGGCGGGGAGGGTGATGCAAGATCAAAGATCCGCCGTCTGAAGGCGATGGATATACCCGTTGCATCAAAACCCTCTGAGATCCCCGGACTTGTCAGGGAGCTGATATAAGATGGAGAGACTGCTGATGGAGGCAGCCTCAAGGCTTGCCACAGAGGTGGGGGCAAAGGCAATAGTCTCCTTTGCAAAGCCCTTCTCCTTCCAGTCAGCAGTCCCTGTAATCTGGGTGGAAGATCTCCAGCTTGATGTCCTCAAAGACCTCACCATGCATGACATCCTTGAGATCTCTGAGAGACATCTTCATGACGCTGCTGTTCAGATCTATCTGTCACAAAGGTTTGAGGAAGGCAGAATTATTGGGGTATTCCCACATGCACTCCTTGTATATGATATATCCGGAGATAAAGACTTCATAGATGTCAAGGAATTTGATGATATTATTGCACGTGATGTGATGCAGTCAGTGCTCACAATTGCGATGGATATCGCAGTGGAGGGCAGGGAAGGCCGGAGCATTGGTACTGCATTCATCATTGGCAGTGCCGAGGAGATCCTGCATCATTCTCATCAGGGCATCATCAATCCCTACAGGGGACACCCACCTGAAGACCGGGATGTCAGGAAACTGAACAACTGGGAGAGCATCAAGGAGTTCTCACAGCTTGATGGTGTCTTTGTGGTCGATACTGACGGGCTGATAGTCGCGGCCGGCCGTTATCTTGATGTAAAAGGAAGCAGTGTGAGCCTGCCCAGCGGTCTTGGCGGAAGGCACAGGTCAACGGCGGCAATTACCAGAGATCTGCCTGTCATCGGAGTGACTATATCTGAGAGCGGCGGGATGGTTCGGGTATTCCGTGAAGGCAGGTGCCGGCTTGCCATCAGATCTGATGTCAGGATCCGGAAAGATATCTGAAAATATCACTCTGTTAATTTCATATTTTTAAGTAGGGTGGGGGTGCACGAAGCTGCCCACCCCCCTTTTGCATATTGATCCCTGGAACCGGGTTCAGAATCCTGACAGAGCCTCTTAACACAGTCCTGATGGCCTCAATCCTGATTTTTTGGGTCTATGAAAATGGTTATATGAATGAGGGTCATATCTTTGGATAGAATTATTCAGGAGCCCCGAAGGATCATGAAACGAAATATAGCTATAGAACCACTCCATTGCCTTCCAATTGAGCAGCAGAAGATAGAACTCGCTGAGAGAAAGTGTATTGGTCACCCTGACAGCCTTGCTGACGGTATTGCAGAGGCAGTATCAAGAGCCCTTTCTCAGGCATATCTTGAGGAATGCGGGGCTGTTTTGCACCACAACACCGATCAGGGTGAGATCGTTGCAGGAGAGTCCATGCCCAAGTTTGGCGGGGGTATCATCACCCGCCCGATCTATGCCCTTCTCTCAGGCCGTGCAACAAAGGAGTTTGAGGGCACCTCCATCCCTGCCGATTCAATCGCCATCGAGGCGGCACGTGACTATCTCAGATCGACACTCCAGTATATTAACATGGAGAGTGACGTGATCGTTGACTGCAGAATGGGCACAGGCTCATCTGACCTCAGGGATGTATTCAGAGCCTGTGGAAACAATCCAATGCCACGCGCCAATGATACTTCCTTTGGTGTGGGCCATGCTCCATTCAGTGACCTGGAGACTATCATACTGAAGGTCTCTGATTACATCGACGACATTCTCCGTCCAAAAAACCCGATCCTCGGGACAGATATCAAGATCATGGGCCTCAGGGATAATGGCACAATAACCCTCACCCTCTGTGTTGCCATGATCGACCGTTTCTGTGCAGACCTCGGTGATTACATTGAGGCAATCCGGATGCTCAAGGCAGAGGTCACCAGGGTTGCCCGGCAGTATACAGACAGGAAGGTTGTTGTCGAGATCAACACAGGTGACAACTATGATACTGAGAGTCTCTTCCTGACAGTCACCGGAACCTCGGCTGAGATGGGTGATGACGGCTCTGTGGGCCGTGGCAACCGTGCCAATGGCCTGATCACACCAAACCGCCCGATGAGCATGGAGGCAACGAGCGGAAAGAATCCAATCAACCATATAGGCAAGATCTACAACCTCATGTCCACTGAACTTGCACAGAAATGTGTCAGCGAGATTGACGGCATAGATGAACTCTATATACGCCTGCTCTCACAGATCGGCAAACCCATCGATCAGCCCCTTGTGGCAAGTGTCCAGTACATACCGACCAGCGGGGCAGACAATCTCTCCATAGTAAGGGATATTGAGGGTATCATCAATGATGGCCTTGCCAATTCCTCAGATATTACTGAACGTGTAATCAGAGGAGAACTCAGAACCTTCTGATTGCCGTCTGGAGCTAATTTATGCAACAGGAAGAACCACGCCTTTTAAGACTCGCAATCCCCAACAAGGGGCGTATAGCCCAGCCGATCATGGATCTTGTCGAGAAGAGCGGTCTTCATCTTGAGAGAGCAGGTACACGTAAACTGATCACAAAGACCTGTGACCCTGAGGTGGAGGTGCTCTTTGCACGCCCCATTGATATCCCTGAGTACGTCGCAAATGGTGCTGCTGATCTCGGAATTACAGGGAAGGATATGGTCATGGAGCGTGGCGCTGATGTGGAGACCCTGCTTGATCTCAGGATGGGTAAGGCCACCCTTGTGATTGCAGTGCCTGAAGACTCAGCCATAACCTCTGTTCAGGATCTTGAGGATGCAAAGGTCGCGACTGAGTTTTCAGGTATCTGTAAGCATTACTTTGCTGAGATGGGCATCTCAGTCACACTTGTGCCTGTGGGCGGGGCCTGTGAGGCAACTCCCTATCTTGGTATCGCGGACGCCATCGTGGATCTCTCAAGTTCAGGGACGACTCTTGCAACCAACCACCTCAGGGTGGTCGAGAATGTTCTTCACTCAAGCACTGTACTGATTGCAAACAGGGACTCACTCAGAGACAGAAAGGAGAAGATGGATGAGATCCATCTTGCCCTTGACAGTGTCATCACTGCGCAGGGCCAGTGCTATCTGATGATGAATGTGCAGAGGGCTGCCCTTGATGAGGTCAGGAGCGTGCTGCCCGGACTCTCAGGCCCTACTGTGATGGATGTCGCATCCAGTGATGATCTGGTTGCTGTGCATGCAGTTGTGGCAGAGAAACAGATATACAGCCTGATCAGCGCCCTCAGGCGTGCAGGTGCAAGAGATATCCTTGTGATGCCCATCGAGCGCATGATCAGGTGATATGATGAAGGTCTATCCTGCGGTGGACATCCTTGACGGCCGGTGCGTACAGCTCGTGCAGGGCAGGCGCGAGAATGCGAAGGCCTACGGGGATCCCCTCACCTGTGCGAGGATGTGGCTTGATGCCGGTGCTGAGGCCCTCCATATTGTCAATCTCAATGGGGCCTTTGGTGACGCTCTGAGTAATGCCTCTGTGATCCAGAGTCTGATTGCAGAGACAGGTGTCGAGGTTCAGCTTGGCGGCGGTATCAGGAGTGTTGAGGACGCGGCGGCCTGGCTTGATCTCGGTGTGAGACGGGTGATACTCGGGACATTTGCCATCAGGTCGCCTGAGAGCATCACTGCCATTGCTGATGAGTACGGGAGTGCCTCTGTCATGGCAGGTGTGGATGCGAAAGGTGGCCAGGTGGTGGTCAGTGGCTGGGAGGAGTCTGCCGGTGACTATCTGGAGTGGGCAGAACGGTTTGAAGAGCTCGGAGCCGGCTCTCTCCTCTTCACCAATGTGGATGTGGAGGGTCTCTGCCAGGGGATCGACCCTGAACCTGTACGAAGGCTTGTACAGCAGGCCAGAGTGCCTGTGGTGGCGGCAGGGGGCATCTCAGGCAGATCTGATGTCCATACCCTGAAGGAGATAGGTGTTGCGGGCATAGTCCTTGGCTCGGCACTCTACAGCGGTAAGATCGATCTTAAGGATGCACTGGAGGCAGCAGAATGAGAGAAGCAACTATTGAAAGAAGTACGAAGGAGACCAGCATAAGATTAACAATCAATCTCGACGGCGGCGAGGTCATGGTGGATACAGGCATACCTTTCCTTGACCATATGCTCAACTCATCTGCCCGTCACGGGGGTTTTGGTCTCTCTGTGAAGGCAGAGGGCGACCTTGAGGTCGACTCTCATCACACTGTTGAGGATGTGGGAATTGTCCTTGGCAGTGCAATTAAAGAGGCGGTTGGAGATGGTCGCGGCATCACAAGGTTTGCCCACATGGCAATCCCGATGGACGAGGCGATTGCATATGCCACACTTGACGTGGGCGGCCGTGGTTATCTTGTATTCAGGGGTGAATTCTCAGGTGTGCCTCTGAGTGGCATTCCAGGAGATCTCTTTGAGCACTTCTTCTACAGCCTCTGCACCAATGCAGGTATAACTGCACACCTGACCTTCTCTGGCAGGAATGATCACCACATGTGTGAGGCGGTCTTCAAGGCATTTGGTGTCGCACTCGGCCAGGCAGTCAGACTGGACGGCCGGTCAGGCGTCCCGAGCACAAAAGGCGTGCTCTGAGAGTATTCCTGGTCAGACACATATTTTTTTGAGAGCTCTGACTCATTGGATATATAATTACTGAAGGATAGATATACTGAGTTCTTCAGAAAAAAGATGGATTCAGGCAGATTTTACTGCCATGTCAACATCTTCCTTCTTGATTGTCTTTCTGCCTGCATGTTTGGCGTACTTGTTTGCCTCGATTGTGAGGTTTGCAATGTACTCCTCAGCAGCTGAAACAATAGCCTGAGCAGCGTCGCTTCCGACTCTCTCTGCATTGTTCTTCTTTGCAATCCTGACGACTGCAGCAATTGGTAGATCTGCCATATTCTATTCCACCTCAGAACAAAAGTCACTCAGTTAATATTTAAAGATATCGTGATTCACCCTCATATCTTGAGCCATCGCTGACTTTATGGAAATAGGCGATAGGATTCAGGCTCATCTGGATGAATATTGCTCATGTCTCTGAATTATATCTTTTAATTGTTATTTTTTAGATCCCCGTGAAATTCGGGCATATTCAAAGATCGGTCAGAGATGCGGCAAGCAATATGGCGTTGCTGTAATCTGCTGAAGCGCGCGATGTATCTACGAAAATTTTGTTGATATTTACAACAGGCGCCCCATTGGCCGCCCCGTCGCCAAGGAAGGTCAGAGTGCGAAATATGAGGTTTCCTGTGATACCCTCGGGTGCGATTAGAATGCCATGATCCTCTATGGCGTCCTCGATCCTGATCTCTGTATGGTCGGCACCAGTGAGATGTGCAATGAGTTCAGCATCTGCGAGGCTCCTGTCAACAACCGGGTGTCGCCCGAGATCCCCGAACCTGCCACCAGACAGTACAGCAGTCTTTTCACTGAGACCAAACCTGTGTGCAATCCTGCGGGCATTCTTTATCAGGGCAATCCTGTCTGAAACAGTCCAGCCCTCGTCCACGCCCACAGGTGCAAGCAGGAATTGTCTGCCTTTTGCATCCTGAAGCAGGGCAATTCTCTCAAGATGATCAACCCCTGCCTTCTCTTTCAGATATCTCAGGGTGGTGCTGGCTGGCAGACTGCCCCTTACAGCCGCGTTGATCCTGCCACTGAAGAGGTCATCTATGAGTGCCCTCTCAGGATGATCAGAGATCTCTGTCCTGATCATGATATCTGGAAGAGGTGCAGAAGTATAGCATCTGACATTGATCTCTTCATCAAGAGATCTGATGCTCCTGCACACCTTTTCTCTGTCTGTGTCTGCCCCTATGCCGATGATCATATCTCTGTTTCAATCTCGGTTTTTGTCTGTGAAGAGGCGCATGATGCCTTCTTTACCGAGATCAAAGACTGAAGTCTCCTCTCCATTGTAGACAACATTCAGGCGCCTGCTGCTGTTTACAGTACCTATGTCAGCAGCAGTCATATGAACATCTTCGAACCTCTGGCAGACCTCTTCTGCATGTTCAGGCCTCACAGTCAGGATAAAACCCATCCCTGGATACATCCGCACCCAGTGCTCAAATGTAATGCCTGTTGCCCTGAGATCAGGGTGAGGGATCTTTGCAAGGTCAATTACCGCACCTTTCTCGCTTGTTTCAAGCAGCATACCAAGGGTTCCGATCACACCCGGATTTGAGATGTCCTTGCCTGCCGTGACCAGGTGATCATGTCCAAGACCCTGCATGACAGCGATCTGAGCCCTGACCTCCTCTGCAGGGTGCAGAGTGGCTGAGTCCCAGTTCAGCACACAGGAGGGGTGAACCCTGCCCCTGAGATCAAAGGCCGCGATCACATGATCACCTTCCTTTGCTGTACTGGAGAGTATCACCTCGTCCATCCTGACAATCCCCATGATTGCCACATCTATGGCATTGGACTCAGCATCAGGATGCAGGTGGCCTCCGACAACAGGTACCCCAAACTGGTTTGAGGCATCTACCATGCCCCTGAGGACCTCCCTGCAGACCTTCTCATTCTTGACTGAGAGAATATCCACTATCGCCATGGGACGTCCTCCCATCGCAGCAATGTCATGTACATTGACCAGCACTGCGCAGTAGCCTGACCAGTACGGATCTGCCTCCATGAGCCGGCTCCAGATGCCGTCTGCAGCCAGGAGGATTCCTTCATCATTGTTCTTTATCAGGGCAGCATCTTCCCCGAATGACGCAACAACATCAGATGAATCAAACCGAAATACTCGGGTGATCTCACCAATGGCGCGCTTACGTGTAACTCCGGCGTACTCACGAACCGCCTTTGCTATTGACTCTGTGGAGCAGCCATTTACCACATTAACACCATCGCTCTTTACCTACGCGTTTGCGATGATTAATGATAACATATTTGGTTATGCAGCATGGCCTCAGGGTATCCACCACTGACTATTTTACCATGGCTGACATATCTGTAATCAATGGACTGGGCAGAGAAGTACCGCCCTCAACACCTCCGTGATATCGTTGGAAACAGCTCTGCGGTGCGTCAGATGGCAGACTGGGCCCGGAACTGGACACGAGATTCTCCACCACTTATACTCTATGGAAAGCCAGGCATAGGCAAGACCTCATCTGTGTATGCTCTTGCCACTGACATGGGGTGGGAGGTTCTTGAGCTGAATGCGAGTGACCAGCGCACAAAGGCGATTATAGAGAGGATTGCCGGCGCGGGCAGCACAACGATGAGCCTTACTGGTGCGTCACGCAAACTCATCATATTTGATGAGGCAGATAATCTGCATGGCAATGCAGATCGTGGTGGTGCAAAGGCGATCATAGAGATCATAAAAAACACCCGGCAGCCGGTCATCCTGATAGCCAATGATCTGTATGGCCTCGCAAAGGAGATCAAGAAGCTCTGTGAACCTGTGCAGTTCAGGGCACTTCAGGCGCGTTCTGTTGCAGCAAGACTCAGAGAGATCTGCTCGGCTGAGATGGTCAGGTGCGACCGGGATGTGGCCGCAGGTATTGCCGAGACTGCCGGCGGGGATATGAGAGCAGCTGTAAATATGCTCTACGCCGCGGCGATCGGTACTGATGAGATCGATTCAGAGGGTGTCGCAACTTCAAATAAGGACGACAGGTCGACCATCTACGGGCTTGTTGGTACTGTGATGAAGGGCAGGGAGGACGACAACACTCTCCTTACCATCTCACGTGAACTTTCAGATACGCCTGATACTGTTATCCAGTGGCTGGAGGCGGCGGCCGGCCAGATTCCTGATCCTGTTTCGCAGAACCAGGCCTGGCAGAGCCTCGCAAGGGCTGATGAGTTCATTGGGTACACCTACAGACGGCAGTATTACACCCTCTGGAAGTATGCCTCGGCAATATCACTTATAGGCACTGCAGGAGCCGCAGGCGGGTGTGGTGTCCATGAGCGTATCATGCCTCCTGAGAGATGGAGACGGATGAGTCAGGGCAAGAAACAGAAGGCAATCCGCAGATCTCTGCTTACAAAACTCTCTGCATCTGTGCACATCCCGGAGGACACTTTAAGAGGAGAGTTCCTTACACCAATCAGTCTGCTTGTGGAGAAGGATCCGGAATTCTTTGTAAAGGAACTGAACCTTGACAGGGATGAACTTGACTTCTTTTTGCATGACAAAAAACTCTCCGGAGATATCATCCGCGATATCACAAAACGTGAGAAAGAAGCTGCAAAAACTGCCAAAAAGGCATCGAAGTCCTCCAAAAAGAGTGCTCCTGAGGTGACTGTTCAGAAGGAAGAGCCCCCTGCTGTCAGTGAACCTGAGCCTGTAAAAGAGGAGGATCATAACCAGACAACCCTCTTTGACGGGTTTTAATCTGTTTTTTTGGCTCTGTAGAAATCCTCTGGCGGGAGGGGGATTGCACCCCCTCCCGAACCCTCCCCTGGCACGTGATGACCGTATGGGAAGGACAAAAACCCGAATCCTGAATTAGGGATTGATACCCACCAGGGGGAGAATCACGTGCCCGGGGGCTGGCGGGGGTGCGGCTGAGCCCCTCAAAACACTACGTGTTTCTCGAACTCGTTTCCCTTGTCCCCTGCCTATGAGTGAGGATCTGGAATATTTCTGAATACACCTGGTTCATACAGGAAGTTTGTTCCACCCATATAATCCTCAGCAATATGATTCCTACAGAACCGTTTTTTTATTAATCTGGATCTGCTCAGCAGATCCTCAGATCCTCAGAATAATTATCCTGAATTCCGGAACTGGTAACTCCCATGTGGCAGCATTGTGCCTGGGGCTCAGATAAAATAAAAAAAGATTATGAGTTGAGATTACTCAACAATGAAGGCCATCCCAAAGGAGGTCTCATTGCCTGTGACATTTTCCCATGACCTGGTGTAGACTGCATCAAAGGTCTGGTTGCCTGTCTCATTTGCCTGGATTGACCAGACATGAACACCAGGTGCTCCTGTCAGGTTGCTTACAGGTGCAACAAAGCTGTCATTTGAGATGACAAGACCTGCGGATGCGGTTGCATTCCACTGGAAGCCTGTTGTTGGGTTCTCCTCAAGGGAGATCGTAATATCGCTGCCTGCCGGAAGGGTGACAGTCTGGTTGTTGTCTGCCTCAGTGTATGAGTAGCTCTCTACAGGTGCGACAGTCTCTGCCGGGGTTGCATTTCCGGTGACATTGGCTGCAGGACTCTCAGTTGCGGTTGGAGTTGCGGTTTCATTCTCTGCAGGTGCAGTACCTGTGCATCCTGCGGCTGCGAGGCATGCTACAAGCAGAACAGCAGCTGCAAGTCCAAGAATTCTCTTCATGGCTTTCATATATAAGTTTTAGGCTTTTATTGTTGATAAATTCATTTATTTTCTATTGAAAATCTATTCTCAACTTTGTCCTGACCCGGAACTCCGCCAGTAGATATGAAGGATCACTCCGCAGTCGATTAATTCTCCTCCTGTTTCGTATATCTCACATCCAAGGTGATATATCAGAAGATCTGCATCTGCCTTCCTGGCAAGACTGATCAGCGCAGGCATCATCTCAATTCCCGGTCTGACAGAATAGATCACCTCAAAACCCTCATACAGGGAGAGATCAGGGGAGTAGACATCATCATGCAGGATCTCAAGACCTGACGCAGGCCTTACCCTGATGTCAGTTGCCTGGATCCTCGTGCCTGAGTCAGAAAGGAGTCTTGCAATGACAGGGTTGGCACCGATCCCCACCTCGATGGCACTGCAATAGTTTGCAGCAATATAATCTGAGATCTGGTGTTCAATATGTTTATACTCCTCCATCACCCTACATATGGAGAATGAGCATTCATATCTTTTGGGATCGGCAGGCCCCTGAGGGAATTCTTGCGCCTGTTACCCGCATTATCTCACAGATCCTTGACATGCCAGTTGAGGCCTGGGAGAGCCCTGTTCTGATCAGACACTATGACAGGGTGCGGAGGCAGCATGATGCAAGCCTGATCCTGGAGGACATGCAGGACATATATACCCGAAAATATGGCAGATATGATCCAATTCTCCTTGTTACAGATAAGGATCTCTATATTTCCGGGCATGACTTTGTCTTCGGCCTTGCAAGACCTGCGGCCAATGTCTCCATTGTCTCGACAGCACGCCTTGGCAATGGTTACTATGGACGTCGGGAGCAGGATGATGACCTTATAGACAGGATCGTCAAGGAAGGGGCCCATGAGATCTGTCATCTGCTGGGGCTCGACCATTGCAGAAATCCTGAATGTATCATGTTCTGTCCACGGACTCTCGATGATCTTGACAGAAAACGGAAATATCTCTGTCCTTCATGCAGCAGGCAACTTGCTGCCCTGCTTCAGGCAGACAACCCCCGGAGTTGAAGAAGCCTTAAATGTGGGCAGATCTATAAATCCAATATCTGAACCAATGGAGATTAAAATGAGCTATTATACCTCGTTAATAAACAGAAAGTTCAGGGATGTGGTCGGGAAACGCTATGATGCTGTACTCAGGGAGTACAGTGAGTTCCTGCTAACTGAAGAGGAGATGCAGGTTGCAGAAGTCAGCTCTATCCTGATCCCCCTGGATATATTTGTTGAAGATGTGCCACCTGAACTATATGAGGTGCTCTCTGCCTATGATGCAGATGTGACCCTGGCATATATTATCGATGCACATGTCTACAATATCATTAAAGAAACACTTAATGAATCTTCTGCAGATGAACTTCGTGTCAAGCGTGAGGAGTATGGCCATTCCCTTCTCAGTAAGATCTCTGATAAACTTGAAGAGGCCGGTGTGGACTCACAGCAGCGTCTTTTTTTGGGTAACAAAGGAGAGGATGTCGAGAAGATGGTTGGCAACTATGATCTTATTGCATTATCAAAGTCCTATGGTGCAGAACATGGCGAGACTAAGGATATCAGCCCGCTTGTCATCAGGCTCACCCAGAAAATGACCATTCCCACGCTCATATATTAGATGAATCATGATCAGCGTTGAACTGATAGCAATTGTAGTATTTCTGCTCACCTACGCTCTGATAGTTGACGAGCGCATACACCGTGCGGTCGCGGCGATGGCAGGTGCTGCGGTGGTGGTTCTGCTTGGCATAGTGCCCTGGGACAGACTGCTCCATCATGTGGATTTTGGCACCATCTTTCTCCTGATGGGAATGATGATCATCGTCAATATTTCACGTAACAGTGGGCTGTTTGAATATATCGCGATTAGAACCGCAAAACTGGCAAATGGCAGCCCTATAAAAGTGCTTCTTCTCTTCTCACTGGTTACGGCGGTGGTCAGCGCATTCCTTGACAATGTGACAACTGTGCTGCTCCTGACGCCGATGCTTCTCTATATCGCGAAGGTAATGAAACTGAATCCTGTTCCATTCCTGCTCGCTGAGATACTGGCCTCAAATGTGGGCGGTGCCGGCACACTCATAGGTGACCCTCCGAATGTAATGATCGCCTCCTCAGCAGGCCTGACTTTTAATGAGTTCATATTCAATATGGGCCCAATTGCAGTGGTCGATCTTGTCATCATCCTTGTGATGTTCTATCTCATCTACGGCAAAAGCCTGAAGGTGGATGAGGCCGAGAGAGAAACAATCGTCACCAAGCTTGATGCTCTTGATGAGAGGGCTGCAATCCTTGATCTGAAGCTCTTTAAGAAGTCTATCTTCACGATCCTGTTTGTGGTTTTCATGTTCTTTATCCATGATAAGGTCGGCTCAATCCTGCACACAGTGCTTCCCTTCGTCGACCCTGCAATGGGTCTCGAACCCGCAGAGGTGGCACTGATAGGTGCGGCGATGCTGCTTATCTGGAGCAGGGAATCTCCTGAAGCGATCTTCGAGAAGATTGAGTGGCCTGCCCTCTTCTTCTTTGGGGGTCTCTTTGTGATTGTCGGTGCACTGGTTGAGACCGGCGTAATCTCGGATATTGCGATATTCCTGATAGCCCATGTAAACACAACAGGCGAGGCAATGTTCATAATCGCCTGGTTCTCTGCCTTTGCATCAGCCATTGTGGATAATATCCCGCTTACGGCGGCGCTCATACCCCTGATTCATGATATGGGGGCCACCATGGACATATACCCCCTGTGGTGGGCCCTCTCTCTGGGTGCATGCATGGGTGGCAATGGCACAGCCATCGCGGCATCTGCGAATGTGGTGGTGCTTGGTATTGCAGACCGTGAAGGTATCAAGATCAGCTTCATGGACTTCCTGAAGATAGGAATGCTCGTACTGGTGGTAACAGTCGCTGTAGGGCTTGGAATGTTGTATCTGATGTATGGATGGTAGATAGAGGAAATTATAATGAAGATATTAGTTCTTGTGGACGGCTCGATGTGGGGTCAGAAAGCGGCGATGCATGCGGTTAAACTCGCAAAACGGAAGGATGGAGAGATCACTCTCCTCTCTGTGCTTGATATCAGAGAGGCAAAGGCCATGGCATTCAACTTCTGCATGCAGAGTGGAATGTGTGAGGAGATCAAGAATCATGAAGAGAAGATCTGGAGGGATATGAAGAAGAGTCTTAATCTCGCGATGGCAGATCTGGTGTCACATCTATCTTCTGAAAATGTCGTCTGCACCCCGAGGATTGTTGAGGGCAATACACGTGAGGAGATTGTCAGAGAGGTGGAGACTGGTGGCTATGGCCTTGTAGTGATGGGGGCCTATGGCAAGAATGCCAAGTCACGTGTCGGCAGTCTTCCAGGGGATATTGCCGGTGAGATCCCTGTACCTCTGCTGATTGTTCATTAAGACAGTGATGGAACAGGGCCTCTTATCATCATCCTGTTTTCAGATCAGAATTGCCTGTTTCTGGCAGGTGATTCCCCTGAAACAGCATCTGTAAATTTGAGATCAGAAAAGAATATATTTATGGATTCCTGTTCAGTCAGCCTTTTTTGCTTTTTTTGCACGTTCTTTGGCATTGTATCCTGTCACATATTCAAGATACTGACGGAACCGTCTGTTGCTGTCAAGAACCATATTGTTGGCAGTCTCCTCATCATATTTATCATAGACTGATATGTCTGACTCTGTGTCAACAATGAGAGTCTTGCCCATCTCTCCTTTAAATGCCTCCAGACGTGTGAATGTGCCATAGGAAATCTTATAATGGGCATCTGACTCTTCAGGTTTCATATCAAAGAACTTTGTGAAGCCTTCAACGATCCGCTCATCAAAACCTTTGGTGAATCCACGTTTGATCTTGTATTCTTGCATAAATTATATTGGATTTCTCTCTTAATCAGGGTTTTGCCATCCAGCCCCTGCATGGATAGTCCTAAATAATAGTTGTCTTATATTGCAGACCGGTGAAACTGATGAAGAATTCTGTGCACCACAGATCCTGGGGGGAGGCCACGTGGAGGAGATAAAGATACAATCTGACGCACCGACAGGGGAACCGATCAGAGTACTTGTGGGATTTCCTGGGAGCGGGCTTGTAGGCAGTATCGCGTTGCAGTACATGGTCGACCAGATGAAATGTGTTCATATCGGCAATGTCACAAGCAAGTATTTCCCAGCTGTTGCCATGATGATGAATGGCCTCGTAAATGTGCCGGTGCGGTTCTATGAGAAGGATTCTTTTCTGATGATAGTTGCCGATGTTCCTATACACCCGATGATCTGCTATGAGGTGGCCAATGGAATTCTGGACTGGCTGGGTAATTATCAGGTTGAGGAGATTGTAATCCTGGCAGGTATTATCACAAATGAACCTGGAAAACGTGTTTTTGGGGTTGCCACTGATGAGGGCACTCTTAAGAAGGCTGAGGAGTTCTGTGAGATACTGCCAATGGGTAGCATCTCAGGGATAGCAGGCAGTTTTCTGTCAGAATGTAAACTGCGTGGCCTTCCTGCTATCGGTCTCCTGGGGGAGACTGTGAATACCCCTGACCCTCGTGCATCGGCCTCTGTGGTGACTGTTCTCAACAACATTTACAATCTTGAGATTGATATCGCGCCCCTGCTTGAACAGGCAACTGAGATCGAGGCCATGATGCAGAAGGTTGCAGAGCAGGTGCAGCAGGCTGAAACAATGCCAAAGAAGGAACATCTTCCGATGTATGGGTGATATTCATGAAATGCGCTGCAATAACCGGAATTTCCCCAACTGTGATCGCGGAACTAAAGAAGGGGCGGCCCCGCACACTTGAACTCCTGAGTGCCCACAACATCATCTCACTGACCGGCGTTGCTCCTGGTGACTGTATCTTCATGACAGAGATCGACCAGGATGATATATCAGCAGGTGATCGCGGGATTGTCCTGAGTGTCATCTCTGTCTCAATCTCAATGAAGCGCACAATAAATCATGTGACTCCCTTCTTCTTTGAGGAGCGCGAGCGCATGTCCGCCCGTGTACAGATGAAATACACCGATACAACCTCAATCAGGGATGTGGAAGGTAAGGACTGGTATGAACCAACAAGGGTTGAACTGGTAATCTCGTCATGCTACCATGCAGGATGACCATTTTACCCTGATTTCACAGAACTATTTGAAAAGGATTTAATAATTTGCGGTTCCTATCTATTATGCACATCCAGGACCTGTGGCTTAGCCTGGACATAGCGCCGGGCTTCTAACCCGGATGCCGGGGGTTCGAATCCCCCCAGGTCCGCTGTTTTTGATTGTTGTCTTTTCTGACGTTAGATTTCCATAGATATTTATATCGACCGCCCGAATCTCAAAGTATTATATATCCGCGTTTTGGGGGATTCTGATATGGCAAATCTGGAAGATATGGTTGAGATCGCGTACCCGCAACAGCCCCACTGCCCGACTGTGCTGCTGCTGGATACCTCTGGTTCAATGACTCTTGAGGGCAAGATTGCACAGTTGCAGGAGGGGGTCGCCCTCTTCAGGGAGGAGATCGGTAATGATGAGCTTGCACGCAAGAGGGTGGATCTTGCTGTCATCACCTTTGGCGACAGTGTGGATGTGGTAAGCCCCTTCTCCTCAGTTGAGGAGTTTGAGGTGCCTGCACTTGAGGCAAAAGGCCTGACACCCATGGGTGCAGCCATAAATACTGCCATCGATCTTGTTGAGAGGCGGAAGAAGGACTACAGAACAGAGGGTATTGACTACTACAGACCTTGGATCTTCATGATCACAGATGGTGAGCCCACTGACATGTATGAGGGTGATGCCACCTGGAACAAGGTTGTCGAGAACCTCCATGATGGCGAGAAGGAGGGCAAGTTCCTCTTCTTTACAGTCGGTGTTGAGCCTGCTGATATGCTGACCCTAAAAAAGATCGCTCCACAGAACCGCGGGCCTGTGAAGCTCAGGGAGAACAACTTCAGGGAGATGTTCATCTGGCTCTCCCGCAGTCAGGCAAAGGTCTCGGCCTCCAGTGTCGGTGATCAGGTCGTACTCGAAGATCCTCTTGGTCCTGAAGGCTGGGCTGAGATCCCGACATATTAACTATTTTCTGATGTCTGCAAAAGTTCCTTACTGTTTTGGGGCCTCTGTCACAGGGCCCTCCCATGTGGACAGGGATATCCCGTGTCAGGATGCCTGGGCAGCCGGAGTACCTGGAGAGAACAGGTTTGTGCTTGCGGTGGCCGATGGTCTTGGGAGTGCCCGTCACTCTGATCTCGGTGCCAGACTGGCTGTCGATGTGGCTGTGGAGACTCTCAGCCGGCACTGCACAGAGGAGGCAGGACCCGGCGTGAGGCTCTGTGAGATCGAGAAGACTGAGAGGATGCTTCTTGATGCAGCGGGTTCTGCACGCTCGGCCCTCGTAGAGGAGGCCGGACTGGCCGGTTATGCTATCCGTGATCTTGCCTGTACCCTCATCATTGTCCTCTGTGATCAGGGCCGGATCTCGGTCGCCCAGATCGGGGACGGGGGCGTGGTCGGGCTGACTGCTCGCGGCCCTGTTCTGCTCTCTGATCCAGGCGAATCTGAATATCTCAATGTGGTGACGCCCCTTACAGGCGATGACTGGGAGGCAGATCTCAGGATCACTGCTGACATTCCTGGAGTGAGTGCCTGTGCTGCCTTTACTGACGGCTGCCAGCGGGCGGTGCTGGTAAAGGACTCTGAGGGTTATGAACCCTTTGCGCCCTTCTTTCTGCCTCTCTTCTCATATGCCCGGGATGTCATGGATCCGGCTCTGGCAGGGGATGAGGTGGCCTCACTCCTTTCCTCACAGCGCTTCTCTGAGAATTCAGAGGATGACAAGACACTCTGTCTGGCAGTTTTCTGAGGGATGGATATGAAAAATCCCACCCTCTATGACAGGGACGGCCGGCCAGTGAGACTGGTGGGTTCTCCAAAAAAGGGCGGTGAGGGTGAGGTCTTTATGATCGAGGGCGATGATCACCTCTGCGCCAAGAGGTATTACCCTGACAAGATCACGCCTGAACTCAAGGAGAAACTCAGTGCCATGGTGGCAAACCCGCCTGGCGAGGATCTTACAGGCCACCGCGTCAGCCAGAGGGCAAGCTCAATTGCATGGCCTGTATCCCTGATCTATGAGAGGCCTGGTGCAGTGGGATGTGCAGGTTTTCTGATGCCTCTCATAGATATGAGCCTCTTCAGGGAGGCCCACCGCTACTATGATCCTGAGGATCGCCGGCGTTCCATGGGTGGCGGCTTCAACTGGCGATATCTTCTCACCACTGCTCTGAATGTATGCTATGTCATAGCAGCACTCCATGCCCGCGGCCACTGTGTCGGGGATCTGAGCGGCACAAATATCCTTGTCGCGAGAACCGCGGCAGTCACCATCATAGACTGTGACTCATTCCAGATCAGTGACGCCCAGACAGGCAGAACCTTCTATACCAGGGTGGGCACAGGGGACTATCTGCCCCCTGAACTGATGGGCCATGACTTCAGGTCTGAGAATCTTGACCGTTTTCACTCTGATCTCTTTGCACTCGGAATTCTGGTATTCAAACTCCTGATGGGCGGTGTTCATCCCTATCAGGCCAGGGGGTCGGCTCTGAGAGATGCACCCAGCACAGAGGAGAAGATCAGACTCGGGTACTTCCCATATTCAGGCAGGTTCAGGAATGTCAGGCCTCCGAAGTACGCACCTCCATATGCGATTCTTCCACCTGCCATTCAGCATCTCTTCAATCACTGCTTTCTGGATGGGCATGACGACCCCTCTGCGAGGCCGGATACAGGTGAGTGGATACCGGCACTCAGGCAGGAGCTCTCCCTTCTCTCACAGTGTGACGAGAATCCATACCACTGGTATGGCAGGCATCTCTCAACCTGCCCATGGTGTGCAGTAAAGCAGAGGACAGGCCATGACCCCTTCCCCCTGCCTGAAGACAGGAATCCCACCTCAGTGCCTGTGGTCGTGCCTGCACCAAGTCTCTCTCTTGATACAGGGGCATTGTTCTTCTCAGAGCTAAGGCCCGGGGATCTGCCTGTGAGGGAGTTTGTAATCTCCAACTCTGGCATTGGGTGTCTCTCTGGCAGGATATCGACTGACAGGCCGTGGCTTCTGGTCTCCACTGATATCATCAGCACCACCGGCTCTCAGACGATCTCACTGAAGGTCAGGACAGAGGGGATGTCAGTTGCGGGCGGCCTGGTCTATGTGGGCAGGCTGACTCTCAGGACAAATGGCGGAACGGCCGTCATCCCTGTTGAACTCAGATTTGCAGAACCAGAGGGCCCTCTGCTTGCAGTCGGCACCCGCAGAATGGATCTGATCTGTCCTGAGCCATCTTCTGTGGTGGAAGGGAAGTTCTCCATCAGGAATAATGGTGCAGGTCTGCTTACTGGTACGGCTGTCTCAGATATGCCCTGGCTGAGGCTGCTGTCTCCTGATATTGAATGCCGTGATCATCAGGAACTTGCCTTTCAGGTGGACGCCTCAGGGATTGCAGAGGGCCCGGCCTTTGCCAGGATCTCAGTTCAGACCAGTGGCGGCCGGGCCTCTCTGGATGTAGAAGTCGAGGTCAGGCGCCCGCCGGTGCTTATGCTCACAGAGCGTGTCATAACCATGAAAGAGGTTGAAAGGAACGGGGGGGTTCGGGTTGTTGAGGCTCTTGTCAGGAACGGCGGCGGGGGTTCTCTGAAAGCCTCAGTCTCCTCTGGCAGTCCCTGGCTCTCTGCTGAACCCATGACTTTTCTTACAGGGGATGAGATAAAACTCAGAATCTCAGTTGACCCTCAGAAGATGGGCCCGGCCTTCTTCCAGAGCGGAAAGCTGAAGATCAGATCCAATGGCGGGAGTGGGGAGATACTGGTGGCCCTCACCCTCAGGCAAGACTGAAGATTATGAGGCCTGTCAGGAGTATTACAAAGCCTGCGCAGGCCTGCGGGAGGGTGTAGCGTCTGAGCACGGTTTTCACGTCGTCGCCTGTCATACCTTTTACGAGCCAGAAGTAGGGATCACTCAGATATGAGAACAGGAGTGTGCCTGCCGAGACCATCAGGACCAGCGGGAGTGCAGGTATCTCTGAGACGGCCGGGATGCCTGTGAGCATGGTGGCGCAGATGACGGCCGTCACAACCCTTGAACCCTGTGCAGTCTGGATCATGGCCGCGAGCAGGAAGGGCAGGAGGATGACTGGTGCGAACTGGATCAGAATCTCATAGACTGCCTCAGCAAAACCGCCTGCCGCGATGACTGCTCCAAGGGCACCTGCACCGCAGAGGTCGAATATGATGATGCCTGCGTTGCGGGTGCCTTTTTTGAATGCCATCGCCCTGACCTCGCCTGATGCGATCAGAAGCGCCGCTATTGCGCCTGCTATGAGTGCCAGAGGGACTGATGAGAGGATATGAAGGGCTGGTATGAGTGTGCCTGCGCCTATCAGCACAAATGGCAGGATGACCGGGGTCCAGGCCTGCCATGAGGAGACCTCTGGTTCAGTCTCAGGCAGGGGTGCTTTCTCATCTCCCTGCCTCCTGAGCATGATGTAGCCGAGGAGTAGTAGTATCAGTGAGAGCGGGACTGCCACAGCCGAGAATATGACAGGATCAAAACCCTCTGGATTGACTGTGGAGACTATGGCATATGTGACTGGCAGTGGAAAGAGGAGCACAAATGAGATGACACTCCCGAAGGCCGCCATATAGGCAGGGGTGTGGTCGCCGGTGTCCATCTGCCTGGCTATGGGTGCAAGAACAAGGAATGAGGTGATGCAGCAGAGAAATGGCATGGCAAAGAGGTAGCCTGCCGCACCTGCTGTGAGTGAGGGGGATCCTGAGAGGCGGCCAAGGTCAGATACAATCCTTTCGGCGCCTCCCCCGCTTCTGAGCACCTGTGCGATCACGGCCCCGCAGAATATGGGGATGCCAAGGAGCGCAAAGATCCTGCCTGCCCCATCCTCAGCGAGGGCGATTGTCTCCTCACCAAGGCCTGTCATCAGCCCGAAGAGGAGTGCCGCGACGATGAGTGTCAGGAAGGGCGGTACCCGCAACCATGCGGTGCAGAGGGTGACAAAGATGAGTATTATTACAAAGCTGATGATTGGATCCATATTGCCCTCATCTGTGAGCCTCGTGCCATTCTGCAATCCTTTCTTCTGAGTAGTCCCTGTAATTCGGGTCTATCTCAAATCCGATATAATGGACGCCCAGGTTGAGGGCGGCGATCGCTGTGCTGCCGCTGCCCATGAAGGGATCCAGCACAACTGTATCATCTCTTATTCCATGCAGTTTGATGCACATCTCAGGGAGTTTTACAGGAAATGTGGCGGGGTGGGAGCGTGATCTCCAGATGGTGCTGTACGGGATGAACCAGACATTGCCCCTGTCACGCAGATCTGATGTCGC
>Ga0265294_10002545_pt1 | contig 23899 bp, 19 predicted proteins | sample MunlanPumphouse3_FD_192504 | JGI IMG/M metagenome (GOLD analysis project Ga0265294, IMG submission 192504) | Groundwater microbial communities from a municipal landfill in Southern Ontario, Canada - Pumphouse #3 | ecosystem: Environmental > Aquatic > Deep subsurface > Groundwater | place... | reverse complement strand
GTACGTTAACGTGTCCAAGATTCAATCAAGTGATTTGAGAATGCAAAGATAGAGAAAATAACAGTTTGATTGTTACAAAAAATTAGAAATTTATTTTGTCGTTTTAAAAAAATACAATACCTTTGCACTCGCTTTTGAAAATTCGATTCAGTAGCTCAGCAGGTAGAGCACATCCCTTTTAAGGATGGGGTCCTGGGTTCGAGCCCCAGCTGGATCACCCGTATTCTAAAGCGATATATGTTGATTCAGTAGCTCAGCAGGTAGAGCACATCCCTTTTAAGGATGGGGTCCTGGGTTCGAGCCCCAGCTGGATCACCTGAAAAAATCCCGCATGATTTGCGGGATTTTTTTGTTGGTGTATAGTTGAGATGACTACAGCTTCAGACCTACTGTCAGGTTGATTACCCCGCCATTTTCCTGAAAATCAGAAATTTGTTCAGCCAACGTCTTCCCTTGTCTTAGGGTGTAGCGCAAATCAGTTGTGATGAAATCAAAAAGATCAATTCCTGCACCTATCTGATATTCCAGTTTATTCAAGTCAAAAGAAAAAGTTTCATTGATGTTGTGTGTGTACATGGCACCACCGGATATATGCAAACTCAGCAAGCCTATATCGAAAAACTTCAATCCGACATGTACCGGTATTTTTAACTTTTCAAAGGTGTCAACTTCCTCTCCATTTTGAATTTTTTGAACGGCATAATGAAATTCGGGCTGGAAATATAATTTTTTTCCCATTTGTATAAATCCACCGAGTTGGTAATTACCTTCAAGCTGCGAAGCAAAATCATCTCCGAAATTTTCAGGTGGGTTGTTAAAGTCGGCAGTTAAATTCAGACCAAACTTAGGGCCATATCTGAAATAAAATTTTTCAGGTTCAGTCTCATAATCGGTGCTTTGTGAAAAACCGACCAAACTTGTGACAGTGAAAAATAACAGGATGTAAAACTTGGTTTTCATGGTTGTAAAAATTTGTTTTGGTGATTGAAAATTATTCAAAAAAACATGAAACATTACACAAAGATGTTAAATCAATTTTAAAGTTCAAAAATAAAATTCAAAAGTATAAGTTTTTTGTAAATTATTAGTTCTTTTTTTTAACTTTTTTTACTTGAAATATTTTCTTTTGAAAAATTAAAGAATTACTTTTGTGATTCAAAAAAAATAATCAGCCAAATAAAGTTCAAATAACATGAATACAAAATTGCAGGATTTAACCGACAAAATCTATCTGGAAGGGGTAGAAAAAGGGAAGACGGAAGCTGCTGAAATCATATCGAAAGCAGAATCAGAGGCTGCTGAAATAGTTTCAAAAGCAAAAGCAGAAGCAGACAAGCTTTATCAATCATCAGAAGAAAAGGCAAATGAGTTGATGAAAAATACCCGTGCTGAGTTAAAGTTATTCACCCGGCAAGCGGTCGATGCCCTGAAATCTGAAATTACCAATATTGTTTGCGGAGATGTGGTTTCTGATTCGGTAAAAGCTGCTACTGCAGATAAGGAATTCATGCAAAAAATGATTTTGTTGATAGTTCAGGAGCTGGCAAAGAATCAAACTGTCACTATTGAAACAAAACAGGCTGAAGCACTGATCACCTATTTTAAATCCAATGCGAAGGATTTGTTAAATAAAGGAATTAAAATCACTGAAGTCAACAACATTAAAACTGATTTCACCCTTATTCCGGCCGACGGTGGTTATAAAATTAACTTCGGAGAGGATGAGTTTGTAGCTTATTTTAAAGAGTTTCTCAGACCGAAATTAGTAGAAATGTTGTTTTAATGCAAAAGATTTTCAATCAACCGATGAATTATTATTGCCTGGTAGCAGGGCTGCCCGACTTACAGAAGGACGATACAAAAGGTTTTTTGTCGCCGGGGGATTTGCTGGCTGAAATTTCCCCGCAACTGTCTTTGGGAGATGCCCGCCTCTTTCGTTTGCTTTATGCCCGGTATGACAATGCTAATTTTCTTTCTTTTCTCCGTGATAAGGAAGCTCAGCTTGATCCATTCGGTGTACTTGGCAGAACTGATTGGGAAGAATTGATCCGGTTGATGCAGGAAGAAGATTATTCCCGGGATCAACGTCTGCTGCCGTATTATATCGAATACTTCAGACTTTCACGTGAAGATGAAGATTTTCTGAAAGGAATCTCACAGGAAGATTATCTGGCAGGATTATATTACGCTTATGCCATGCAATCTTCCAATAAGTTTGTGTCGTCCTGGTTTGAATTCAATCTTAATTTAAATAACTTACTGACCGCTGTTTTCTGCCGGAAACACAAAATTAACCCGGAAAAGCTAATCGTGGGTCAGAACGAAGTAGCTAAAATTCTCAGAACCAGTCATGCCCGTGATTATGGTGTCGGGGGGCTTTTTGAATATACGGAGGAAGTAATTAAACTGGCAGAAGAGGTTGATTTGTTGGAACGTGAGAAAAAAATTGACGCCCTGAAATGGGAGTGGTTGGAAGAACATACCTTTTTTAATTATTTTACGATTGAAAAGGTCCTTGCCTATACCCTGAGGGTCGAAATGTTGTATCGCTGGAAAATGCTGTCATTTGAAGCCGGATCTGAAATTTTCCGAAACATACTGACTTCTATGAAGCAGGGAATAAATATCAATGCATAAATATTATACCTATAAATAATGTCAACAAAAGGAATCGTAAAAGGAATTATTTCTAACCTGGTTACCGTTGAGGTAGATGGTCCCGTTGCACAGAATGAAATAGCCTACATTCAGTTGGATGCAACCAGGCTGATGGCGGAAGTGTTGAAAGTGAACGGGAACAAGGCTTTTGTTCAGGTCTTTGAAAGTACACGAGGGTTGAAAGTTGGTAACGAAGTAGAGTTTGCCGGTCACATGCTCGAAGTAACACTGGGTCCGGGCTTGTTGTCGAAAAACTACGACGGACTGCAAAACGACCTTGATAAATTAACAGGTGTATTCCTGCAGCGCGGAGAATATAATTTCCCGCTTGATAAGGAAGCTAAATGGAAATTTACGCCGCTGGCATCGCCGGGTGATGTGGTGGAAGCCGGTTCCTGGCTCGGAGAGGTGGATGAGAATTTTCAACCGCACAAAATCATGGTGCCTTTCGTTTTTGAAGGTAGTTACACCGTAAAAAGTGTTGTCTCTGCCGGTGAATATACCATCATGGACACTATTGCTGTAATTACGGATGCCGACGGAAAGGATATTGAGGTCAATATGATTCAGAAATGGCCGGTTAAAAAGCCTATCACTGTTCACACAGAAAAACCCCGTCCTTTTAAATTGCTGGAAACAGGTGTTCGTATCATTGATACAGCCAATCCAATTTGTGAAGGTGGAACGGGTTTTATCCCGGGTCCTTTCGGTACTGGTAAAACAGTGCTCCAGCACGCGATTTCCAAACAGGCTGAAGCTGATATCGTAATTATTGCTGCCTGTGGTGAACGTGCCAACGAGGTGGTGGAAATTTTCGTTGAATTTCCGGAACTGGATGACCCGCATACGGGTCGTAAGTTGATGGAGCGTACCATCATTATTGCTAATACCTCCAATATGCCGGTTGCTTCACGTGAAGCATCGGTTTACACGGCGATGACGATTTCGGAGTATTACCGCGCCATGGGATTGCGTGTGTTGATGATGGCCGACTCGACTTCCCGCTGGGCACAAGCCTTGCGTGAAATGTCGAACCGTATGGAAGAATTACCCGGTCAGGATGCTTTCCCGATGGACTTATCCGCCATTATCGCGAACTTCTATTCCCGTGCAGGTTATGTTTACCTGAAAAACGGCCAGACTGGTTCGATTACCTTTATCGGTACGGTGTCGCCTGCCGGTGGTAACCTGAAAGAGCCGGTGACTGAGAGTACTAAAAAGGCTGCCCGTTGTTTTTATGCGCTCGAACAGTCACGCGCCGACCGCAAACGCTACCCGGCTGTGAACCCGATTGATAGTTATTCTAAATATATTGAATATCCTGAGTTTGAAGAATATATTTCAGGCGTTATTTCGCCGGAGTGGACGGCTCAGGTAAACGATATGAAAACTATCCTGCAACGCGGTAAAGAAGTACATGAACAGATTAATATTCTTGGTGACGATGGGGTGCCGGTGGATTATCACATTACTTTCTGGAAATCGGAAGTAATCGACTTTGTGATACTTCAACAGGATGCTTTCGATAAAATTGATTCGGTTTGTCCGCTCGAACGTCAGGAATATATGCTCAATTTAGTGATGGATATTTGTAACTCCAGGTTCGAGTTTAACGGATTCATGGAGGTAATGGATTATTTCAAACGGGTAATCAACGTTTGCAAGCAAATGAACTATTCGCCTTATAATTCGGAACAGTTTGCAAAATATGAAAGTGATTTAAAAACCATCCTGGCTGAAAGAATAAAATAAGCGGAATAAAGATATAGTAATTATGGCAACGAAAGCTTTTCAGAAAATATATACGAAAATCACCCAGATTACCAAGGCAACCTGCTCTTTGCATGCTACCGGGGTGGGTAATGAAGAACTGGCAACGGTGAACGGTAAACTGGCACAGGTGGTGAAAATCTTCAACGATGAAGTTACCTTGCAGGTATTTGGTGGTACGGAAGGTATTCCAACTAATGCAGAAGTTATTTTCCTTGGCAAATCACCGACCTTGAAAGTTAGTAACCAACTTGCCGGACGTTTCTTTAACTCCTTTGGAGACCCTATTGATGGCGGACCGGAAGTGGAAGGTGAAGAACGTGAGATTGGTGGCCCTTCAGTGAATCCGGTGCGTCGTAAACAGCCTTCGCAGTTAATCGCGACGGGTATCGCAGGTATCGACCTGAATAATACCCTGGTTTCCGGACAAAAGATTCCGTTCTTTGCCGACCCCGATCAGCCGTTCAACCAGGTTATGGCCAGTGTGGCCCTGCGGGCGAAAGCGGATAAAATCATCCTGGGCGGTATGGGACTAACAAACGATGATTACCTGTATTTCAAAAATGTGTTTAACAATGCCGGGGTGCTGGATCGTATCGTGAGCTTTGTGAATACAACTGAGAATCCGCCGGTTGAACGTCTGTTGATTCCGGATATGGCGCTGACTGCTGCCGAATATTTCGCGGTAGATAAGAATGAAAATGTACTGGTGCTGCTTACCGACATGACTTCCTACGCCGACGCGCTGGCCATCGTGTCGAACCGTATGGACCAGATTCCTTCGAAAGATTCTATGCCGGGGTCGCTTTATTCCGACCTGGCAAAGATATATGAAAAAGCCGTGCAGTTCCCCGAAGGCGGTTCTATTACCATCATCGCGGTAACTACCCTTTCAGGTGGAGATATCACCCACGCGATTCCGGATAACACCGGTTACATTACCGAAGGTCAGCTCTTTCTGCGCCGCGACTCAGATGTGGGTAAGGTTGTTGTCGATCCTTTCCGTTCTTTGTCGCGTCTGAAACAGTTGGTTATCGGGGAAAAAACCCGCGAGGATCATCCGCAGGTAATGAATGCTGCCGTACGGTTGTATGCCGATGCTGCAAACGCGAAAACAAAATTGGAAAACGGTTTCGACCTGACAGACTACGATGAACGTGCTTTGTCGTTTGCTAAAGACTATGCTGATAAATTACTCGCAATTGATGTGAATATCGATACCGACCAAATGCTTGACGTAGCGTGGGAGTTATTCGGTCAGCATTTTACAAAAACGGAAGTTAATATCAAACAGGAGCTGGTTGAAAAATACTGGAAATAATTTTTTTTTGCTGTCCGGTTTTCAGAGGAAAATCATTGTTTACATTTTTTTGAATTGAATTGAATACCTTAACATGATTAGTGATATGAAGGATATTGTGAAATTTAATCAGGTTGAAAACAAACTGATTGTTTTGAATAAGCAGCAGGTAATGCTTGATTTTGATGTGGCAGCCTTGTATGAAGTTGAAACAAAACGTGTCAATGAAGCTGTACGAAATAATCCGGAGAAATTTCCGTCAGGGTATGTTATTGGGTTGAAAAAGAAAAACTTACCGGCTTTGCGGTCGAAATTTTCGACCGCAAATTTGAGTAAAAGCCGATACATGCCTAAAGCATTTACTGAAAAAGGTTTGTATATGCTGGCTACTGTGTTAAAGAGTCCGAAAGCAACGGAGACAACCCTGGCAATTATCGAAACATTTGCAAAAGTAAGGGAGTTCTCAAGAACCTTGTCGGCTTTTACAGTTAACCCTGAAAAAGAAGAACAGCAAAATCTGATAAAAAAAGGAACAGATATCCTTTCAGAAATAATTGGTGAAGAATTAGAAATCAACAGTACGGAAACCAGTATAGAACTAAATCTGGCTGTGTTGAAACTGAAACACACAGTCAAAAGAAAATAGATTTTTATGGCGATACAATTTCAATATAACAAAACATCCCTGCAGGCTTTGGAAAAAAACCTGAAGATGCGTGTGCGTGCACTTCCTACGATAAAAAATAAGGAGAGTGCCCTGCGTGTGGAGGTGAAGAAAGCCAAAGATGAGAATAAGAAATTGGAACAGGAACTGGAAAACCGGATTGCTTCTTACGATAAGATGCTGGCTTTGTGGGGAGAGTTTGATATCAGTCTGCTGAAGGTTGAAGATGTGAAAATGAGTATCAAAAAGATTGCTGCGGTACGTATTCCTGTGTTGGATGAAGTTGTATATCAAATTAAACCATACAGCATGTTCAATGCGCCGAAATGGTATGCCGACGGATTGACACAGTTGAAAGAGTTGGCACAAATCGGGATAGAACAGGTGTTTTGTGAAGAGAAGATACAATTGCTAGAGTATGCCCGTAAAAAGACAACACAGAAAGTGAATTTATTCGAGAAAGTACAGATTCCGGGTTATGAAGATGCCATCCTGAAGATCAAAAGATTTATGGAGGATGAAGAAAATCTTTCTAAATCCTCTCAAAAGATAGTAAAATCGCGTCAGCAAAAACTCAAAGAGGAGGAAGTGTTATGATTGTAAAGATGCGAAAATATTCATTTTTGGTTTATCATAAGATATACCTCGATTTCCTTGATAAAATCAGGGATATTGGTGTGTTGCACATCATCGAAAAATCAGAGGGTGTATCGGAAAATGAGACCTTAAATCAACAAATGCAGTTGAGGGCAAAGTTAAAATCCATGCTCCGGCAATTGCAGCAGGAATTAACTAAGGATGTAATTCCCAAATCGGCAACAGTAGGTGTGGATGGTTATGCCCTGATGGAAAGTGTTGAGCGTCAGTATAATCTGCTGGATTCACTCCATCAGAAACTGCAATCGGCTGAAAGGGAATGGGAAAGAATGGAAGTGTGGGGGAGTTTTTCTCATGACAGACTACAGGAGTTAGAGGAGGCCGGATTCGAACTGAGATTTTTCTGTTGTAATGTACGGAAATTTGATCAGGAATGGGAAGTATTGTACAATGCATTTGAAATAGACACAATAGGAACGCTTCGTTATTTTGTGACGGTGAATAAGCCCGGCGTTGAAGTCAATATTGATGCAGATCCGGTGAGAATTTCTGATAATAATGCAGCTGAAATCAGACAGGAAATTGAATCAGTGAAGGACGAAATTGCGTCTGTGAAAGAAAATATCCGGAAGTTGGCCATTGAGCATTATAATGCCATACTGGCATACAGTCAAGAGGTTTCTGGTGAAATTGATTTTTCAAAGGTGATGCTGAATACCCGTTCAGAAGTAGAAAACAAGGTGATGTTGCTCGAAGGATGGTGCCCGGAAGAAAATGTAGCTGCATTGGATGAATACCTGGAATCGTCGGGTGTTTATTTTGAATCGGCCGAACCGGCTAAGGAAGAACAGGTTCCGATTAAACTGAAAAATAACAAGTTTGCGAGATTGTACGAGATGATTGGTGAATTATACGATCTGCCGAACTACAGCGAAATCGACCTTACTCCATTTTTTGCGCCATTCTTCTTGTTGTTCTTTGGATTGTGTGTGGGAGATACGGCTTACGGACTGATTATCTTACTTGCAGCAATTTTCATGCGGAGAAAGGCAAAGCCGTCTATGAAACCGGTTTTTTCACTTGCCATCTGGCTGGGTGCTTCAACGGTTATCCTCGGCTTTGTGAGTGGAACTTTTCTCGGTTTCAACCTGATTGAAGCCGAAATTCCCTGGTTGGAAAAGTTCAAAGTTATTATGTTGGATTCAAATCAGTTATTCTATACTGCTCTGATAGTCGGGATTGTCCAGATTTTGTTCGGTATGATCATTAAGGCAGTCGGACAGGTAATCCGTTTTGGCTTTGCGGCTTCACTGGCATCCTGGGGGTGGTTGATCATCATACTTGGTATGGGCGGAACCTATGCTGCTTCAAATTTTATGGGAATCGACCCACAGGTAACCAAATATTTGTATTATGGATTTGGAGGATTGGGAGCACTTCTGGTGTTCATCCTTAATGATATCAAACGTAATCCGCTTATTAACGTCGGAGCTGGTTTGTGGGATACTTACAATGTGGCAACGGGTTTTCTCGGTGACCTGTTGTCATACATCCGTTTATTCGCATTGGGTATTTCATCTTCTGTAATGGGATTTGTGTTCAATGACCTGGCGATGAAAATGAGCGGTGACATTCCTGTACTTAATATTATCATTATGTTGGTCATTTTGCTTATTGGACATGGTATCAACATTTTCATGGCTTGTTTGGGAGGTTTTGTGCATCCCATGCGTTTGACTTTTGTTGAATTTTATAAAAATGCCGGATTTGAAGGAGGAGGTAAAAAATACAAACCATTTAAACAAGTTGAAAAACAGTTGTAAAATAAAACTATCAATAAAAATAAATAAACTCAATAAAAACAACAAATTATGGAACCTATTATTTTAGCGTATATCGGTATTGGTTTGATGGTCGGATTAGCCGGTGTGGGTAGTTCATACGGAGTAACTATTGCAGGGAATGCTGCTATTGGAGCAATGAAAAAAAATCCTGATGCATTTGGTAACTATATGGTTTTATGTGCTTTGCCAGGAACTCAGGGTTTGTATGGTTTTCTCGGATATTTCCTCTTGCAAACCCATCTTTCACCCGACATGTCGTGGGGTGTTGCGGCTGCCGTATTCGGCGCAAGTCTTACGCTTGCCCTGACAGGGTTGATTTCAGCTATCCGTCAGGGACAAGTTTGTGCCAATGGTATTGCAGGGATTGGGTCAGGTTATGACGTGTTTGGTAAAACCATGATTTTAGCCGTATTCCCGGAATTGTATGCCATCGTTTCGCTGGCTGCCGTATTTATGATTGGTAACGCACTCTAAAACTTATCTAAAATTGTTAAGAAGCTCAAACGTCCGAAGCGTTTGGGCTTTTTATGTTTGTATATCCGCCGAAATAAGTTATTTTTGCATGATTAAATTTGAATGAGGGGGCCAAACGACTAACGTCAAACCTTAGACGTTAGACTTTAGACTTTAGACGTCAAACTCAAATACCAAACAGTACTCAATCGATATAATGTATAATCATTTCGCGTGAAAATAAGAAAAAATAAATGGAAAAACTTCCTGCGGAAAATGCGTTTTCAATACCGGATATCGGTGCTGAACGAAAATACCCTGGAAGAATCCTGGCATGTACGCTTGTCGAGGTTTTCCGTGTTTCTTTATGCTTCATTTTTTATCCTGCTTACCTTTTTTATCCTGGCATCTATCATCATTTTTACTCCCCTGAAGTACTACCTCCCTGGCTATGGTAGTCCTGACGACCGCATGGATATCATCAGTAAATCCATTCAAGTGGATTCTTTACTCAACCAGATGGAAATGCAGTCCGCCTACCTGGATGTGCTCAAAGGAATTATATCCGGTGATATAGAACATGATTCTGCCCAGGTAAATGATACGATTCCTCTAAAAGAAAGAGCTGAAATATTGATGGAAAAATCGAAAGCTGAAAAAGAGTTTGTGGAACGCTACGAAGCCGAGGAAAAATATAACCTTGCTTCGCTGACTCCCAATGGAGTTGAACGTGTTTTTGTCTTTTTTAAACCAACAAAAGGAGTCATTTCTTCCTCGTTTGATGTGCAAGATAAATTATACGGCATATCCGTCGTGACAGCCCCTCATGAAGCAGTGGTAAGTGTTCTTGCCGGAACGGTAGTTTACACCTCTTTTTCTTTTACTTACGGATGGGTAATTCACATTCAACATGAGGACAATTACCTCTCTATCTATAAACATAATGCACAGTTGCTGAAAAAACCGGGTGATTTGGTTAAAGCCGGTGAAGTCATTGCTTTTACGGGAGATGAAACTGATGTAAAAACTGGCAACCATTTTTATTTCGAATTATGGAAACAAGGTAAGCCGGTTAATCCGGAGGAAGTCATCATATTTTAAATCAAAAATAGTTCATATTTATCATGTTGGCAGGGCAGAAAAAAAATATCGCTATACTTGGTTCCACCGGTTCTATCGGGACGCAGGCGTTGGAGGTGATAGATGCAAATCAATCGTTTTTTGAAGTGTACGCTCTTACTGCGGGAAATAATGTTGATTTACTAATCCGTCAGGCACGTAAATTTTTGCCTGAAATAGTCGTGATTGCCAACGAAAAGCTGTATCCGCAACTGAAAGAGGCCCTGACCGACTTACCAGTCAAAACTTTTGCCGGTGCAGATGCCATCGCGCAGGTGGCTGAGATGGAACCGGTTGATATCGTGTTGACGGCTATGGTGGGGTATGCCGGACTAAAACCTACCATGCACGCCGCAAAGGCAGGGAAAAGAATCGCGCTTGCCAACAAAGAAACGCTCGTGGTTGCGGGTGAACTGATTAATGAGATGTGTCAAAAATACAGCGCTACAATCATTCCGGTTGACTCCGAACACGCCGCAATTTTTCAGTGCCTGGTCGGTGAAGGAAATAATCCTGTTGAGAAATTGATTCTTACAGCTTCCGGAGGACCGTTTCGTACGTATAACTGGAACGAGATGGAACATGTAACTCCGGTGCAGGCACTCAAACATCCTAATTGGGATATGGGAGCGAAAATTACCATCGATTCGGCCAGTATGATGAATAAAGGTTTTGAGGTGATTGAAGCCAGGTGGCTTTTCGGAGTCTCACCGAAACAAATCGATGTAGTCGTACATCCCCAGTCCATCATCCATTCGATGGTACAGTTTGCCGATGGTTCCATCAAAGCTCAGATGGGCCTGCCGGATATGAAGCTGCCAATACAGTATGCTTTTACTTATCCCGATCGCTTTCCGACTAATTTTCCGAGGCTCGATTTCAGCCTTTACCCGCATTTTACATTTGAAAAACCTGACATGGAGCGGTTCCGTAACCTTGCTTTTGCTTATGAGGCGATCGACCGAGGAGGAAATATGCCCTGTATCCTCAATGCAGCGAATGAGGTAGTGGTGGCTGCTTTCTTGCAGGAGAAAACAGGATTTCTCGAAATGAGTGATATCATCGAATCGGTTATGGGTAAAATGCCTTTCATACCGAAGCCCGTTTACGATGATTATGTGGCAACCGACTGCGAAGCCAGGGCAATGGCGGCTAGCTTGATAAAAGATTATAATTGATAAAACGAACGCGATAAAATAAACAGCAAACTTCCCCTTCAGGGGGTTGGGGGCTTATTAAAATAAATCAAACACATAAATGGAAACTTTTTTAATTAAAACGCTACAACTGATTCTCAGCTTATCGATTCTGGTTTTTTTACATGAATTCGGGCATTTCTTTTTTGCGCGTCTTTTTAAAGTCCGGGTCGATAAATTCTATATGTTCTTTAATCCGAAGTTTTCTCTTATAAGAGCCAAGAAAATAAATGGAAAATGGCAAGTAAAGTTTTTTGCGTCCAATGTGCCGGAAAACGAGCGTCAAAAAATGAATGCCCAAGGCGAAGCTATGCTTGATGCCAAAGGAAAGCCTGTAATGGAACCCATTCCGTTGGATGAATTGCATGATGACGACTGGAGAAAGCATCCTGAAACAACAGAATGGGGCATCGGCTGGTTGCCACTGGGAGGCTATTGTAAAATTGCAGGGATGATAGATGAGTCGATGGACAAAGCGCAATTGGCGCTACCACCACAGAAATGGGAATACCGTTCTCGTTCGGTATGGCAACGCCTCCCTATCATCACCGGGGGAGTGCTCGTGAATTTTATTCTGGCTATGCTGATTTATGCTGCTGTGCTGTTTACCTGGGGACAGGAATACCTGCCTTTTGAAAACGCCCGTTATGGATTACAATTTTCTCCAACCATGATAGAAAACGGTTTTCGTCAGGGGGACAAGGTGCTTTCGGTAAATGGGGAAGCAGTTGAACAACGTGCTGATTTTATTGAGAAAGTTCTGATTGATGGAAAAAGAAATGTGCAGGTGCTTCGCGATGATACACTTGAAGTGGCAATCCAGCTGCCGGCCGATTTTGCACAACGGATTCTCGCTGCCGAGGAACTGAATTTGGTTTCAGTCCGTTTTCCCTTTGTGATTGAAGAGGTTCAACCAGGAACACCTGCAGAAATTGCTCAATTGCAACCGGGTGATAGTGTGGTGGCTGTTAATGATAAACCATGCAGTGTTTTTCAGGATGTTTCTGCCGAGCTGGAAGCGCATGCGGGTGATGCTGTCTCTGTTTCATTTTACCGAAACGGAGCGTTAAAAACAACAAAACTTAACCTGACGGAAAATGCTAAAATGGGCGTTGCCCTCCGCCCGATATTCAACTATTTTGAAACTGAAAAAATTGAATATGGATTCTTTGAAGCCATCCCCGCAGGAATATCCCTCGGATGGGAAACACTGGTCAGTTACGTGAAACAGTTTAAACTCGTGTTTACCAAAGAAGGTTCAAAACAGTTAGGCGGTTTCGGAAGCATCGGGAAAATGTTCCCGAATATCTGGGACTGGCAGATTTTTTGGTCGATGACTGCCCTGTTGTCAGTGATACTGGCTTTTATGAACTTCTTACCCATTCCGGCCCTGGACGGAGGACATGTTATGTTCCTCTTGTATGAAATGATAACCGGCCGTAAACCAGGGGAAAAATTCATGGAATACGCCCAAACAGCCGGGATGCTTTTATTGCTGTCGCTCTTGATTTTTGCAAACGGAAACGATATTTTTAAGGCATTTTTCAAATAGTCAGGTTAATTTCTAAAAATTTCTTATCAATCAATTGATTATTGAAACGAAATCTTTATCTTTGCAAGAAGTTAAGAAAATTAAATTATAATAAATCAATCAATTAATAACAATTTCGGTATGAAAAAACAATTATTATTTGGGCTATCAATATTAGTTGCGATTGCGTTCAGCTCATGTAAAAATCTTGGAGACCTTGATCCGAGCATGTTCACATGTACGCCTAATCCGCTCGAAACCAAAGCCGGTAAGGTGGATGCTACTATTACAGGTACTTTCCCTGTGAAGTATTTCCAGAAAAATGCTATTGTTACAGTTACACCTGTTCTGAAAATGAGCAACGGAGATTCAGTTAAATCAACTCCAAGTGTTTTCCAGGGTGAAAAAATAGTAGGAAATGACAATGTAATTTCTTATAAAGCAGGTGGTACTTACACCATGAATGCCTCATTTAATTATGTGCCTGAAATGGCTGTTTCCGAATTGTATCTTTATTTCCATGTGAAAACCAAGAAAAAAGAATATGACCTGAAACCGGTTAAAGTGGCTGATGGTGTTATTTCTACTTCAGAATTGCTTCAGAAAAACAAAGATGGTCTTGGCGCCGCCATTATTCCTGATAAGTTTGAACGCGACATCATGGAAATGACCGATGCTGAAATCCTTTTTCTTATTCAACAATCAACTGTTCGTAAATCCGAAACTTCTTCTGATCAAATCAAAGCACTGACACAAAAAATTGTGGATGCTAAAGATGAATTGAATAAATCGGTGGAGAGTCTCCAGATTTCTGCTTATGCTTCTCCTGATGGTGCAGTGGATTTGAATACCGGTCTGGCTGAAAAACGTCAGAAAGAAACTGAAAAATTTCTGAATGCTGAACTGAAGAAAATTGGTTCTCCTCTTACTGTTGAATCAAAATTTACTCCGGAAGACTGGGAAGGTTTCCAGAAATTAATGGAAGAATCAGATATCCAGGATAAACAACTGATCTTACGTGTGCTTTCTATGTATAAGGATCCGGAACAACGCGAACGTGAAATCAAAAATCTTTCAGCAGCGTTCAAACAAATTGCTGATGAAGTGTTGCCGAAACTTCGTCGTTCTCAGTTGAAACTGATGGTGAAAGTTACCGGTAAATCTGACACTGAAATTGCAAAATGTGCTAAAGAAGATGCTTCTAAATTAACTGTTGAAGAGTTGCTCTATGCTGCAACTTTAACAGAAAACCTGGATGAAAAAGCAGCAATCTACAAAAAAGCAACTGAACTTTACAGCTCAGACATCAGATCATTCAACAACCTGGGAGTGGTTGAATTCCAACAGGGTAAAGTGGATGAAGCTGTTGCTCAGTTCAACAAAGCACTTCAGATAGATGCTAAAGATGCCGATGCCAACTACAATGCCGGTTTATGCGCCCTCGCAAAAGGAGAAAACGACAAAGCACTGGTTTACTTTGGTAAAGCTGCCGGAACTTCAGGCGACCTGAAAAATGCGACCGGTACCTTGTACGCTACTACCGGTGACTATGCAAAAGCTAAATCTTCTTTTGCAGGTACAAACACCAACAATGCTGCTTTATCTCAGATCCTGAATAAAGAATACAATGCTGCTAAGAATACCCTGGCTGCTATTGAAAAACCGGATGCTCAGACAGCTTATCTGGGTGCTGTGGTTGCTGCCCGTACCAATGATAAAGACGGTGTTTATTCAAATCTGAAAACAGCGATCGGTAAAGACAGTAGCTATGCTGCAAAAGCTGCAAAAGACCTTGAATTCTCTAAATTCTGGAATGATGCAACTTTCGTTTCAATCGTGAAATAGTTTAGTATAACTTCATAGGAAAATCCGGCGCAAATTGTTGTGCCGGATTTTTTTGTTCGTCATACAGCGATTATTAAAACGAAACCTGTTAATCATGCGAATCAGGAGTTGAATTTAAATAAGATTTGATTTTCGTTAGTTGAATCCATCTTCCCATCTTTTACAAAAACATGTCATATTGTCGTGTTTCTTATCGGATGAAATTAAGGAATAATATTTGACAACTGACACATTGTGGAGGGTGCTAAAAATTTGTAAGATATTTTATTACTCTGTAATTTAGGATTATCTTTGCATGTTCAAATTATAATAACGAATTATTGTGACAAAAAAGAAAAAACTTATTGAAGACGAACAAATTATAGAAAAAATTGTTGAAGGAATACAAGAGCGAAAAGGAAAAGGTATTGTGGTGGTGAATATGCAAAAACTGAAAGATGCTCCCTGTAGCTATTTTGTCATTTGTGAAGGAGACTCCAATGTGCATGTGAATGCTGTTGCTTTATCAATAAAAGATGTTGTACAAGAGCAAATAAATGTTAAGCCCTTTGCAACGGATGGCTTTGAAAACTGTGAATGGATAGCAATGGATTATGGACAGATTATCGTGCATGTATTTCAACGTCCGGCACGTGAGTTTTATGACATTGAACACCTTTGGGCAGATGCTGAACTTCAACAAATAGAAAATTTAAATTAATCCTTGCATGGAACAAAAGAAAATTCAAACACCTCAGGCTAAACCGGGTGGAAAAGGTCCGAAGTTTAATCTCTCCTGGATATACGGTATTATTGTGCTGATTCTCTTTGGCACGTATTTCTTCGGGGACCGGGTGCCGATGAAGGAAATTCCATCATATCCTGTTTTTAAACAGTTTGTGATGGATGGGCATATTGCCAGCATTGAAGTGTTCCCGCAAAAAAATCAGGTTGAAGCGGTGGTGAAGGATAGTATGCCCAGTATGAAGGCAGTCTTTGGAGATAATTATGAAACTTATGCCAAAGAACGTAAAGTTACGGTGAAAATCCCAAGTGCTGATAAGTTTGAGGAGTTTATTTCTGAAGTGAAGTTTCAGCAGGTTGCTTACAAAGAAAGTAAAAATTATTTTGAACTATTTTTGTATAGTGTTCTTCCCTTCTTGTTGCTCATCCTTTTCTTTGTTTTTATGACCAGAAGAATGTCCGGACAAATGGGCGGAAGTGGTGGCCCGGGAGGTATCTTCAATGTAGGAAAATCGAAAGCGCAATTGTTTGATAAAGGCAACGCGGCTAACCGGGTAACCTTCAAGGATGTGGCCGGACTTGCAGGAGCTAAGCAGGAAATCGAAGAAATTGTTGCTTTTCTTAAGAATCCCGGAAAATATACGGAATTAGGAGGTAAGATTCCCAAAGGAGCTTTACTTGTAGGCCCCCCGGGAACAGGAAAAACTTTGCTTGCTAAAGCTGTTGCCGGTGAGGCGGATGTGCCTTTCTTTTCCATGTCCGGTTCCGATTTCGTGGAAATGTTTGTCGGCGTAGGAGCTTCACGTGTGCGTGATTTGTTCCGTCAGGCGAAAGAAAAAGCCCCTTGTATTATCTTTATTGATGAAATTGATGCGGTAGGTCGCTCGCGCGGTAAAAACCCGAATATGGGAAGTAACGACGAAAGAGAAAATACCCTCAACCAGTTACTGACAGAAATGGACGGTTTCGGTTCAAACAGCGGGGTGATTATCCTGGCTGCCACCAACCGGGCTGATATACTCGATAAAGCGCTGTTGCGTGCCGGTCGTTTCGATCGCCAGATACACGTGGATTTGCCGGATATCCACGAACGAAAGCAGATTTTTAATGTACATCTTCGTCCGATCAAAATCAATGAAACGGTGGATGTGAATTTTCTTGCGAAACAAACTCCTGGTTTTTCGGGTGCTGATATTGCCAATGTATGTAATGAGGCAGCGCTTATTGCTGCCAGAAAAGGAAAATCTTTTGTCGAAAAGCAGGATTTTCTGGATGCTGTTGACAGAATTGTCGGTGGTTTGGAAAAGAAAACAAAAATCATTACACAGTCCGAGAAAAAATCGATTGCCTACCATGAAGCAGGTCATGCAACTATCAGTTGGATGCTTGAACATGCCAATCCGCTGGTGAAGGTGACCATCGTTCCCCGCGGGGAAGCTCTCGGTGCGGCCTGGTATTTGCCGGAAGAACGTCAACTTACAGTAAAAGAACATATCCTGGATGAAATGTGTGCTACCCTTGGTGGCAGGGCTGCGGAAGAAATCTTCCTCAATCAGATTTCCACCGGCGCTATCAACGACCTGGAACGCGTAACCAAAAGGGCTTATGCCATGGTGGCTTATTTCGGAATGAGTGAACAACTGCCAAACCTCAGTTATTATGATTCTTCAGGGAATTCTGACTATGGTTTTACTAAACCCTACAGCGAAAAAACAGCGGAATTGATTGATGTGGAAGCCAAAAATATCGTCGCGGAACAGTATAAACGTGCAAGGAAAATTTTAAAACAGCATGCTGAAGGTCATAATAAACTTGCTGAGCTGTTATTGGTCAGGGAGGTGATTTTCGCAGAAGACCTGGAGGAAATCTTCGGTAAACGCCCCTGGGCTTCCCGTCACGATGAGTTGATCCTGCAAAACGGAAATGGAAGCGAAGAAGAAGATGCCCCTGCACTTCCGGTTGGTGAAGTGGTGGTTGATTCCTCTGCAGAAGTGATGGATGAGACAACAACTCCTGATTCAGAGAAAAAAACACCTGAGGACACTCCGGAAAAGGCATGAACCAGTTATATTCCCGACAGAAAATACTCGACAGAATAGCTCGTGTGAAGGAAAATCTTATCGACCCCGCCGAGTTAAATTATATCCAGGAAGATATTTATAAGCCCGTGGTTCCCGATGCGTTGACTTGCTTCAAACAGGAACTGGAAGCTATAAGCGGACAATGTGTCCTTTGTGGAAATGAAGAAGATATGTGTGCAAAACTGGCAACTCTGATGCAAACAAAGGGGTTGCCTGTGTTGTTTTCGAGAGATGCTACCATTGTAGATAAACTCCGGCGGTATCATGTCCCGGTTGAAACCGATGAAAGTAAGTTTAACGATATGCCAGCAGGCGTTACTGCCTGTGAATACCTGGTGACACGTACCGGCAGTGCGGTGGTAACTTCGTCGGGAGGTTCGGGACGCCAAATGCATGTTTTTCCTCCGGTACACATCATCCTGGCATCAGTTGACCAGCTCGTCGATTATCTGGAAGATGCTCTTGTGGCTGTCCGGCAAAAATACGAAAATGACTTACCTTCTGTGATTACAGTTGTTACCGGACCCAGCCGGACGGCGGACATAGAAAAAACTTTGGTACTGGGGGCGCATGGTCCGAAAGAATTGATTATCTTTGTTCAACAATACAGAAACAGCTAATCTTATTGCATGAATAACTTTCTAAAGCGTACCCTGAGCGGATTCTTTTTTGTCGTGATTATTGTCGGCTCTATTCTGCTTAGTCCCTATATTTTTGCGCTTGCATTTACCATCATTGCTGCCTGGACAGTCTATGAATTTCATAAGCTGACCAACAGGCAGCAGGAGGTAGAGATCGTTCTGTCCCTCTCTGTTGTGGGAAGTGTTATCCTCTTCCTGACTTCATTCTGCTATGCTTCCGGAATCATCAGTTACCCCGGGTATTCACTGTATGGGTTTTACGTGGTACTGGTGTTGGTGGTTGAATTATACCGTAAAAAGAATAATCCTGTCCACAACTGGGCTTATTTTTTGATGGGACAAATACTCATTGCCCTGCCCTTCTCGCTCCTGAATTTTATCCTGTATATTGATACGTACCATCCTTTGTTGCTGATAGCCATGTTTGCAACCATCTGGATTAACGATACGGGAGCTTATCTGGTTGGCATTACCATCGGTAAACACCGACTTTTTGAACGGATTTCACCTAAAAAATCGTGGGAAGGTTTTATCGGAGGGGCAATTACATCCTTGATCTCCGGGTATGTGTTTTCTTTATTTGTTCCTGAAGTAAGCCTGATTTCCTGGTTGTTTTTTTCTCAGATAGTAGTGGTTTTTGGTACATTCGGAGATTTGCTGGAGTCGTTGTTGAAAAGAACAGTTCAGGTGAAAGATTCCGGAAATGTAATACCCGGACACGGAGGATTGCTTGACCGTTTCGACAGCATGTTGCTCGTTGCTCCGGTTATCTTTGTTTATCTGAGTTTTCTTTTTAAATAAAATATCCTGAAAATCATGAATTTTGATTCCATACGCTGTTATCATCAGGAAGAAGTTCCGGCTACACTGGAACGCCTGAGTAATGAAAAACAATTTGTCAATATCCTGAGTACCATTTATCCGCTACTACCGAAAGAAGTGTTGAAGCAACGCCTAACCAGTTTCGACAATACCGATGATTTTCAGAAAATCATGGTTTATCCATTCCTTCAGTATATCGAAGCAAATCTTACCAAAGGAATTGAATTGCAGGGAGTAGATCAAATTGACAAAAAACAGCCTTATTTGTACATTTCAAATCACCGGGACATCATTCTGGATTCGTCGCTTTTATGTGGAAAATTGCTTGAACACGGGATGGACACGGTTGAAATTGCTATTGGAGACAATTTGCTTGTTTTTCCCTGGATTGAAGATTTGGTACGGATGAACAAGAGTTTCATCGTCAGGCGGAATCCTGGTGCAAAACAGATGCTGGAAAGTTCACAATTACTCTCATCCTACATCGCTCATACAATCAACGAAAAGAAACACTCCATCTGGATTGCTCAACGCGAAGGCAGAGCTAAAGATGCTGACGACAGAACGCAGGAAAGCTTGCTGAAAATGTTCAACATGGGAGGAACAGGAACCTTTGCAGAAAACCTCGCAGCTTTACACATCTGTCCACTAAGTATTTCCTATGAATATGATCCATGTGATTATCTCAAAGCAAAAGAATTTCAACAAAAAAGAGATAATCCGCAGCATAAAAAAACACCGGAAGATGATTTGCTTAATATGAAAACCGGGGTGATGGGATATAAAGGAAAAGTGATCTATAGAATTGCAGGCGAAATAACGGAAGAAATCTTGCAACTTGGAAATGATATCCAAAACCGGAATGAATTGGCTGCTGCAATCGCTTCTCTGATTGATGCCAAGATTCACAGCAATTATGAAATATATAAAGTAAACCTGATTGCGTATGATATTCTGAATGAAAGCACAACATACAATAAATCATACAGTCTCCTCGAAAAATTAGATTTCGAGAAATACCTTGAAATGCAAATCAAGAAAATCAATCTTGAAAATAAGGATGTTGACTTCCTTAAAATCAGGATGCTGGAGATGTATGCGAATCCATTTCGCAATGCGTTGTTAGTGAATAGCTAATAACAAATAACTGATCACTAATAGCAATAGCTACTCGCTATTAGTTACCCGCTTACCACTAAATCAGTATCCCAAAATCTTCAACATCGATTTGTAGCTTTGTTCTTTGGCGAAAAGTTTAGTGAAGTATTCGCCATCTTCATCTTTGTCGATGATAACTAATTTCGGAGCGGGAATAAGGCAATGCTGAATGCCGCCGAAACCACCGAGTGATTCCTGATAAGCGCCTGTATGGAAAAATCCGATGTATTGTTCTCTGTCCTGTTGCATTTTGGGCAGGAAGATGGCATTCGAGTGCACTTCCGCATTATAGAAATCTTCACTGTCACAAGTCAGACCACCCAAATTAACCCGCTCATATTCAGAGTCCCAGTTGTTGATGGCCAAAAAAACATACCGTTGATTGATAGCCCAGGTATCGGGGAGGGTAGTCATGAATGAAGAGTCGATCATGTTCCACAACTCCCGGTCGTTTTGTTTCTTTTGGTTGACGATTGAATAGAGCATTGCGCCACTTTCACCTACCGTATAGGAGCCAAACTCTGTAAAAATGTCCGGTTCCGGTACGCCATGTTGATTACAGATGTTTTTGATTTGTGCCACGATTTCTTCGGCGATATATTCGTAGTCATAGACCATGTCTAAATGCGTTTGAATCGGGAAACCACCTCCGATATTCAGGCTGTCGAGTTCCGGACAGATTTTTTTCATTTCGCAGTACAGGTTTACTGCCTTGTTCAGTTCGTTCCAATAGTAAGCCGTATCCTTCACTCCCGTGTTGATGAAGAAATGCAACATCTTTAGCTTTACCTGTGGGTTAGAAGCAATATAGTCGTTATAGTACGGAATAATATCTTTATACCGAATACCCAGTCGCGAAGTATAGAAGTCAAACTTAGGTTCTTCTTCAGCAGCAATGCGGATACCTACGTTAAATTCAATATCAAAATCTGTTAGAAGCAAGTCAAGTTCGAATTTATTGTCGAGGATAGGCACTACGTTTTTAAACCCCTGTCGAATAAGGTTTTGAATGTTCTCAACGTATTGAGGGCGTTTAAATCCGTTACATATGACAAAAGTATCTTGTTTAAGCAATCCCTGTTCGTGTAATGCCTCGACAATATTGATGTCAAAAGCAGAAGAAGTTTCGATGTGTACATCGTGTTTAAGAACTTCTTCCATGACGAAAGAAAAATGCGAACTCTTCGTGCAGTAACAGTAGTTATACTCGCCGTTATAGTCAACTTTAGCCATAGCTACATTGAACATGCGCCTAGCTTTCTGGATGTTTTCGGCGATTTTGGGCAGATAAGAAATACGCAAGGGAGTGCCGTACTGCTTGATAATATCCATCAGGGGTACCCCACACCATTCCAGGTTGTTGTCCACTACATCAAATTCTTCGTTCGGAAACTCAAAAGTTTGCTCGATGAGATCTTTGTACTTGTTTTTCATTGTATTGCTTTAATAATATAAATCTAACTGAGTTAGATTAGTGAAAAAATAACAAAGTAACTAAGTCGGATAGCTTTTTTGTAAAGAAAAAGTGTGCAAAAGTAACAAAATAATATTAGAAATCATGAGAATTGGGAATATTTTATTGATTTCTTATTTCAAATTCACTTTGTATGGTTTTGATTTGTACCTCAAAATGTAAAAGGTAAAAATCCTGCTCATATAAAAAAAGATTATACGAATTGCACATAGACGAATGTGATAAGCTGGTAAATTTGCGTGAGAAATCTTAACTTGATTAATAATCTGATTTAGTTTAGCGCTGCGGTACAAATGCATTCTTCCTCATGTTGAAGATGGCGGAAAAATCGAAATGAAAATCAGACTTTCAAAATAGTTTAGCTTGCAGATTGTCTATTACTGTAGTGCAGATAAACGATTTCTTTTTTGAGGATGATAGACATTCAAAATGAATGGCTTGTTGTATGAATGAGGGCTAATTTTTTTTCGCTGTATTTTAATGCGATTTTTATTTTTAAAAAATATTTAGGTAAAAAAACATTCATAAATTTGAAAAAAATTGTGTTTTTGAAATAATATTATTTAATAAAAAATAGCGTATGAAAAAGATTACTTTTTTAATAAATTTATTTCTACTCATGACTTTGCTTGCTGCAAATAGTAGTGCAATTGGACAGCTTCTTGTTGAAGATTTTAACTATACAGTTGGATCTGTAATTACTTCAACATCAACAGCAGATCCTACCACAGGATGGTTGGCTCATAGTGGTAATAATACTGCCAATATTGACGTTACCAATGGATTAACATTTGAAGGTTATGCTGGAAGTGGAATAGGTGGCGCGGCAAATCTTGATGCTACGGGACAAGATATTAATAAACCATTTACTGCTCAAACTTCTGGTGTTATATATGCGGCATTTATAATTAAAACTGAAACTCCTAATGCTGCAGGTTATTTTTTTCACTTTGGACCAAATCCAATTGGATCCACTTTTTTTACTCGTTTATATTTAAATTCAACCGGTGATGGTGTTGGTATTGGGCTGGGTAATAATCCGCCAGCAACATTTGTGCCTATAACACCTGGTAATCCAGCTTTGTTGGTTGTAAAACTTGATATTGCTAGTAAACTTACAAGCTTATATGTACTCAATACGTTTGTGTTGTCTGAACCAGCTACTGCAGATCATACTGTCACAGAAACAACACCTTTCTCAAATGTAGGTAGTGTTGCATTACGTCAATACAACGGCTCTCAGCGAATCATCGTAGATGGTATTCGTGTAGCAACAACTTGGGTTGAAGCTGTTGCACCAGCTTCATCTACTCCTACCGTTTCCACTCCCACTTTCTCTCCCGCAGCAGGAACCTATTATGCTGCACAGAATGTAACGATTTCGATAGGAACCGAAGGTGCAACGATCTATTATACAACAGACGGAACAGATCCCGACAACACAGATACTGAATATACAACACCAATAGCAGTAAGCGCTACAACTACTGTCAAAGCCATTGCTTACAAAACTGATATGGATCCGAGTGCAGTTGCTTCTGCCGTATATACTTTCCCAACTATCAATAATGTGAGCGATATTGCCACCCTAAGAGCAGGTGCAACGGATGGAACAGCCTATAAATTAACCGGAGAAGCCATTATGACTTTTAAAACTGCCAATAGAAATGCAAAATACATTCAGGATTCAACAGGTGGTATCTTAATTGACGATGTTTCTGGAAAGATTACAACTTCGTATAATGTTAATGATGGTATAACCGGAATCATTGGCACTTTAAATCTATACAGCGGGATGCTGCAGTTTGTCCCAGGTGTTGATCCGGGTGCTGCTTCTTCACATAATAATACTGTAACACCTGATGAAACAACACTAACAAACATAGGAAACTATCCTGGTCAACTGGTGAAAGTTTCGGGCGTGACGATTGCTGAAGCCGGTAATTTTGCTGCTTCAACAAATTACACTTTATCGGATGGAACAAATTCAGGAGTATTACGTACACAATATTCAGATTTACCC
>Ga0265294_10002544_pt1 | contig 23911 bp, 20 predicted proteins | sample MunlanPumphouse3_FD_192504 | JGI IMG/M metagenome (GOLD analysis project Ga0265294, IMG submission 192504) | Groundwater microbial communities from a municipal landfill in Southern Ontario, Canada - Pumphouse #3 | ecosystem: Environmental > Aquatic > Deep subsurface > Groundwater | place... | reverse complement strand
CAAGGACCAAGCTGCCTGTTATGGCTGCCGCAGCAAAGGCAATGGAATGCAGGCCGATTGTATAAAAACCCTTTGTTATTTCATCGCTCCCGCCAATACCCACCCCCATTGCAAACAGTATAATAAGCAGCGACCAAAACTGGAACCCGGAGCTTTTGGATACAATTTTTTGCGGGATTTTATCGTACATACCCAGCAGTATACCCGAAGCCAGAAACAATATATACAGCCACATAATAACCCTCCCGGAATATATATTCGTCTATCTTGGTAGTGATACCTAAATTTCCATAATAATGGGAAGTATCATGGGTTTGCGCTTTGTTTTTTCGTATAAAAAGGTCCTCAGGCTGTTCCTAATACTGGTCTTGAGAGTAGCCCATTCACTAATCTGTTTTTGTTCGCATTTGGCCAGGGCATCCCTTACAACCACCCGGGCCTGTTCCATCAGGTCTTCGGACTCCCTGACATATACAAATCCACGGGAGATAATATCCGGCCCACCGACTATTGCACCGCTCTCCTTGGAAATGGTCACCACCACCGCCATAAGACCGTCCTGGGCCAGGTGCTGCCTGTCCCTTAATACAACGTTGCCCACATCTCCTACACCTAAGCCGTCCACCAGCACTTTGCCAGCGGTAACGTTACCGTTTTTCTTTGCAGAATTCTTTGTAACCTCAATTACATTACCTATCTCGGCCAGTATGATTCTGTTGCTTTTCATGCCCAGCGACTTTGCAAGCCGGGCATGACGCTCCAGATGCCTATACTCTCCGTGTACCGGTATGAAAAATTTTGGCCTTACCAGAGAATGTATGAGCTTAAGCTCCTCCTGGCAGGCATGGCCGGACACATGTATATCCGCCAGGTCTTCATAGATTACGTTTGCACCCCTTGCAAACAGCCTGTTTATTACACGACCTATCAGTTTTTCATTGCCGGGTATCGCACTGGCGGAAATAATCACCATGTCTCCGGTCATTATTTCCACACTTCTATGGTCCGCGTTTGCCATCCGGGTCAGCGCGGACATTGGCTCTCCCTGGCTGCCTGTGGTTAGGATTGTTATTTCATGGTTTCTGTATCGTCCTATTTCTTCAATGTCAATTTCCAGGCCATCGGGTATGTCCAGGTAACCCAATTCTGAAGCCACATGCACAACATTTACCATACTCCTGCCGCACACTGCAAGCTTTCTTCCGAATTTGTGGGTGGAGTTTACTATCTGCTGTATCCTGTGCACGTTTGAAGCAAAGGTTGCCACAATAATCCTGTTTTTGGTTCTGGCAAAAATATCATCAAAGGTCTGCCCCACAGTCCTTTCGGACATGGTGTACCCCGGCCTCTCAACGTTTGTGCTGTCCGCCAGCATTAGCAAAACACCCTTTTTACCCAACTCCGCAAACCTGTGAAGGTCTATTATTTTATCGTCGATGGGGGTAAAGTCCACTTTGAAATCGCTTGTGTGTACAATGACCCCTATATTGGTGGTGATTGCCAGAGCTGCCGAATCCGCTATGCTGTGACTGGTCCGGATAAATTCCACGCTCATACTCCCAAGCTTTATAACATCACCAATCCTAACCACCTCCAGCCGGCAGCTTTCCTCCATGTTAAACTCGGCCAGCTTGTTTCTCACAAGCCCCAGTGTCAGTTTAGTTCCATACACGGGCGCGTCAATTTGCTGCAACACATAGGGCAATGCCCCTATATGGTCCTCATGACCATGGGTAAGCACGATACCCCTTATTCTTCCGCTGTTTTTGGTAAGATAAGTGATATCGGGTATCACTATATCTATCCCCAGCATTTCCTCCTCTGGGAAGGTCATACCGCAGTCTATGACGATTATGTCATTCCCCTGTTCTATAACCGTCATATTCTTGCCAATCTCATGGAGCCCTCCTAAGGGAATCACTTTTACTTTTGTTTTGTTTTTGTCTTCTGCCATTTTTACACTCTCCTTCTAACAAAAAACACCCGAACAGGTGTTTATTTATTCATACATTTCCTGCAATAACCGAAGAATTTAACTCTATGATTAACCACATTAAAGCGGTTTTTTTCTCTTATTTTATCCTCAAGATGCTCCAGCAGGTCCTCCTGGACTTCCTGAACCTCACCGCAAGATAAGCATATAAGATGATGGTGGTGATGGTCTTCCTCGCTACCCGCCAGTTCATACCTGCCGCAGCCGTCATCGAAACTCAGCTTGTTTATGGCACCCAGCTGTTCCAAAAGCTGCAGTGTCCTGTATACGGTGGCGATCCCAATCTCGGGATATTTTTCCTTAACCAGCATATAAACATCCTCTGTGCTTAAATGTCTGCCCCGGTTTTCGCAAAAAACCTCAAGGGTCGCCCTTCTTTGGGGGGTAAGTTTGTATCCCTTTTCTTTGAGCACAGCTTTTACTTTTTCAGGTTTCACCATCAATTACCACCCTCTCTTTTCCGATGGGAGCAAAGGGATGATTTTCTTGCTCCCTAACTCTAGCACCCAGTACCTATAGTTATGACAAATAAGGTGTGCCCCCTTTTGTCAATGACATACAAGAACCGTCCCCTTGTGTCCTTTTGTCTCATCTGGTCTTGAATCTACTTGCCACCGAACTTTTTACGCTGGAGACAACCATACTGAGGGCACCTTTGTTCGCCTTCAAAATTTTTTCTAGGCTGTCCAGCATATAGTCCATCTGCTCCCTTTCAACAACCAACGGCGGTTCCAGCCTTATAACATTGGGGTTTTTCAGCGTATAGGCCGTTATTATTCTGTATTTGTTAAGCAGTTCTCCAGCCACCACGGCTCCCATATACTCCCTGCCCAGCTTGGATGCCACTCCTCCGGACACTCTGTCCAGGAGGCTTCCTTCACCGCTTTCGAATTCAATCCCCAACATCAACCCCCTGCCTCTTACATCCTTAATAAGAGGGTATTTTTCCTTCATGCCGCGCAGCCTTTCGAGGGCATAGTCGCCCAATTGGGCAGCCCTTCTATCCAGTCGGTTTTCCACCATGTACTCAACAGACGCTATCCCTGCCGCCATCGCCATTGAATTGCCCCCAAAGGTGGAGGTAAGAAGCAGACACTTGTCCATGCTTCCATAGGCCTTTTTGTATACCCTGGAATTGGCGATACATGCCCCTATTGGTACCATCCCTCCGCCCAAGGATTTAGCCAGGCACATTATATCCGGTGCCACCCCTTCGTGCTGGCAGGCAAAGTATTCACCTGTCCTGCCCATTCCCGTTTGTATTTCATCCATTATAAGGAGAACGCCGTATTTGTCGCATAACTGCCTCATGCCCTTAAGATAACCGGTGCGAGGCACCATGATTCCCCCTTCACCCTGAATAGCCTCCGCAATAACCGCAGCAACGTCTCTCGCCGCCAGATGTTTTTCCAGTGCCTCAAGGTTGTCATACTCCACCGCACTGCAGTCGGACAACGTCGGGCTGAAGGATTTGCCGTGGAAAGAGTTTTTGCAAAGCAATATCCGGCTCCTGCCGCTGCACAGCCTTGCCATCTTCAAAGCCGCATCCACGGCTTCGGTACCGCTGTTGCAAAAGAATGATATCTTCAGGTCACCGGGGGTTATCATGGCAAGGTTTTCCGCCAGGGCCGCAGCCAGCGGGTTTAACGAAGCCTGTAGTATGTTGGGAACGCCCTCAATACGCCGCAGGGCTTCTATCACAACAGGCGGATTATGCCCAAAGTTAAGGGCACCGTAGCCGCCAAGGAAATCCAGATAAGCATTCCCTCTACTATCCCATACCTTTACTCCCTCCGCCCTTGTGAACCTCTTGTCAAAATCCAATAAGGTCATCATGCTCACCAAGCCAGGGTTAACGTATTCCCTATATCCTTCCCTGGTCCGTTTTCTGTCATAACCAAGTGCTTCATCCAGTTTTATCAGCCTATCCATTTCCACCCTCCGTAAAAGTCAGCATCCCCCGTATATCGGAAAACCGAAGATGCATGCCATTTTTCTATATAGTTCAATTATTCTGCTGCCTGGCCAGCTCTTCATAGGCCTCCACAACATTATCCAGTTCCTTATCATCGTCAACTCCAACCAATATGTCCTCACCGTTTTCATCCTGTTCTACCCTTAATACGTAGGCTTCGTCATCGCCCCCGTCGTTCTCCTCCGGCATCAGGATTGCATACCTGTCCTCGTCCACGTCCAATACCGCCATCACCTCAAACCGGCATTCGTTGTCTTCTTCATCGTAAAGAACTATCATTTCCCTATCTTCTTCCAAGTATGACACCTCCCCATATTACAGGTAAATTCCATTTATACTGTCAACGCACATTGCCTAAGCTGTCCAGATAACCTTGCAGAATTATTGAAGCAGCAACCTTATCAATTACCTTTTTTCTTTTGTTCCTCCGCACTTCGCCCTCTATAAGCAGCTTTTCAGCGGCAACGGTAGATAGCCTTTCGTCCCACAGGACCACCTCCAGCCCCGTTGCCTCCTCCAGCTTTTTTGCAAACTCCACGGCCTTTTCACCCTGGGGTCCTATGGTGGAATTCATGTTTTTTGGAAACCCCATCACTATTTTCTCCACTTCCCATTCCCTGATAAGTTCCATTATCCGTTCAATATCCGCCTTAATATCCTTCCTTATTATTGTCTCCAACGCCTGGGCAGTCCAACCAAAGGAATCGCTCACCGCAACGCCTATTGCCCTATCCCCCGGATCCAATCCAAGTATTCTCATTTTATTCACCACCTAAGCTTAACCTCATACTACCTTTATATAAAAGTTTTTACACTTTGCTGCACAGTAGCCGCATAGAATACACATTTCCTGCCTCACGCACGCCTTACCATCCTTTAGATACAGTGCCCCCTGGCCGCAGGCCAAAACGCAGTCCCCGCACCCCTCGCACCAGGGTTCTATTATCAAACTTCTCCTTCGTGTAGACAAAACCGCCCCGGCCTTAGGGTCCACCGGCCTGTTTTCAAATATGGCAATGTCCGTTTCCAGTTCTTCGATGCACTGCATTCCCACTGCTATAGAACTTATATGTGGAATCCCAAGCACAAAGTCGAAACATTCCCGGTAGTTTCCAATAAGGTTTCCTCCCCCCAGAGGCTTCATTGCGTAGATTCCCTTACCCCTATCATGGGCCAGCCCGATGGCCGCCAGCATGTCCTCGACACTGCCGTCGGCAATTCCTAACCCCTTTATGTTTATTATTGGGTGTATCACCTGTATTTCTTCTAATAATGCTGCCGCCCTGACGCATTCCACATGATGAGTGGATACGCCAAACGCCCTTATATAGCCCTTTTCCTTAGCCTGCAGGAAATACTCGATTGCTTCGCGGTGGCCCTTCAACGTGAGCGCACTCTCCTGCTCATGCAGCATAAAAATATCTATATAATGAAGCCCCGTTTCCCTTAAAGCCTTCTCAAGGCTTTCCCGGGCCATTTCCCGGCTGTATGCATAGGTTTTAGTAGCTATAATGAGACTATCCCGGGGCCTTCCCCTCATTGCCTCCTTAATGTACCTGTAATTATCATAAAGCTCCGCCGTATCCAGAAAGTTTACACCCCTCTCCATAGCCGCTACAATGAGCCCGGCTCCCTCTTTGAGACCTAAGTTTGCCTGTAAGGGGCTTAATGTAAGGCTTCCAAAGCACAGTCTGGATACTCTAAGTTCCGTCCGTCCCAAATCCCTGTATTCCATCTCCATTTTGCGGCCCCGCCGCCGACCCCCTTCGCATTTTTCTTTCCTGAATAACTATGTACAGCATACTGGAAATAAAGAATATACTGCCTGTCGCCGAGGTAACCACCCCGGAATCGTTGACCGCCATCCCTACTGCGGCGGCTACTACTAAGGCCGCCCAGCCCTTTGCATACACGGGATACTTTTTAAATATCCTTTTAAAGATACCCACCGGCCTGTAAAACAGCACCCCCGTAACCGCAATTACGGTTATAAGCACCTTTGTCCAGATGGTAAATCTAAGCAACTTGAGATTCATTGCGGCTTTCCTTTGAATAATAGCTAAAAAACCCAACGGTCCCTCCACGGCTGCTCCCTGGGCCGCTGCCGCCAGATGGGAATGGTCCTCAAGAAATACAGTGTCCGCCACTAAAAACGCGAACAAAACCGCAACCATAGCAATGCCAACCATCACGGCCTGCTTAATCCCTATTCTTATATCCAGCATACGAAGCATAAAAAACACAAACGCCAGAAAGCCGGTTATGGCTCCTCCCAGGTTTGCTCCCAGGGCAGGGTAGCCCACCACAATCACCACTGTGCCCAACAGGACCGCAATGACCCACAAAAGGGGCCTTTGCCGCCCGGACAGAGAACACGCGGCTATTATAGCGCTTCCCGTTACGATACCCATATATTCGTTGCCTATTCCGTAATACCGGGCTCCTATTATTGGGTCGTACCCCAGTACTGAGTTCCTAATCATGTTTCCTCCGGTTACAATGTCCAGTACTATCAAAACCACCGTAAGCCCTGATATGGACAAAAACAGCCCTTTTACGTTCTTTATGTACCGATGCGCAATAACGCTCAGCACGACCGAGGCCGCAACTGCCACAGCGGCGTTACCCGCCAGTGTTTGAAGCCTTAAGACAGGCAACACCAGCAGGACAGCCGGAAAAGTCATTATAAAAATAAGTGCTGTCTCCTCCGGTGCTATGAGTATTCCCCTTAAAAAGTTCGGATACAGTATTGTATTAAGTCCCAGCAGCACCACGAGGATTACAAATACCGCGTAGTTGTACAAAATGGGATACCTAAAATTGGAAGTATTCACAGTTTGGCGGCCTATCTCCATTATCCTGTCCAGGTTGCCCGAAAGCGGCACCGTTCTTAAAGGCCGGCCGGTCAGTTCCTCTGCCCCTATACCAAAAGAATTAAGCACCGTTGGCGCAATGTCAATACCTGCGACTATCCCTTCCCGCCTTGTGGTACCGGAGGTTAAAAGCCCCGGCGAAAACCCGTCTCCGTATACAATAATCGGGGTAAGCCTTGCACTCCTGGCAATACTTTCCTCCGAAGGGTAGGGAGTAGCCAGTATTACAAGCCAGCCCTCCAGGTCCGCCCTTTCTTTGATCCATTTTACAAATCCGTCTATCCTAATCAGGGTTTCCCGCCTGTGGTCATTGTATGTTTCCGTATTCAGCAGGTCCCTGCTCTCTTCTATTCTAGTTAAGTCTCCAGTCTCTATTACAACAAAATCCGCCTTACCAGTCATCTGCTCCGTATACGCCTTTAGTCTCGAAAAGTCTGTTCTCCGTCCGGTGGGAAATCCATGGTCCTCCTTAAGTACGTCTTCACCCACCGCACCGTAATCCACTATACCATCCCTGTCCATCGCAACCGACACGGCCCACCGTATCTGATTATCCCCGCAGTCGCAGTTTCCAAGCACCGCAGTTTTCAGCCCGGCTCCGTGCAGGTAGTAACCGATACTTCCCGCCGCTGCGCGGTACTCTCCGTTTAGATTCTGACCTATCAGCTTATTTATGTATGGATTAACCACCATCCCCGGACCTGCTCTGTGTCCGGTACGGCCAAAAAACAGTTGGGCTACTTCATCGTTTACCTCAAGGGCCCCTACCGCAGAGGGCGTACCCTCGGCCCTTGTTCCGCTTCCTATGCTGACATAGCCCTTGCAGGCACTGTAGCCCCCTGACGGTCTGTTGTTCATAAGGGCAGCCGCCCCGCCTTTAATCAATTCCCCAAAGCCGGGCAGGTTCTCCATATCTTCAAAGGAAAGCCTGTCGGCTATCAAGAATACTACCTTATTACCGGTACCATCATCCGCTCTAACCGTAATGGTCATTGATACCAAAACAAAAAAAATCAATATGCCGGATAGTATCGTTCTACTATCTGGTTTCACAAAAGCAGCACCCGCCTTAAGGACCCCCGTTTACAACGTCTTAAGGTACTCCTTGACGATCTCTTCCAGTATTTCGTCCCTCTCAACCTTGCCAATAAGGCTCCTTGCATTATTGTGGCTGGTTATATATGTAGGATCGCCGGATATTATATACCCCACAATCTGGTTGATTGAATTATATCCCTTCTCTTCAAGAGCGTTGTATACCGATGTAAGAACTTCCCTAACCCTGTTTCGTTTTTCCTTCTCCAAGTTAAACTTCATGGTCTTGTCGGAATCCTTCAACACTCCCAACACTCTCCTTTTAAATATTTATTACCATATATTATATATTAATATACATGGCCACCAAATACAAATAAATATTATATATCACATTCCTTTATCTGTCGCTTAAGAGGGCGAAGCCCGAAGAATCTTATTCGGAGATAGGTCCTTCGCTATTGCTCAGGATGACAAAAAGGTTGCTCGGGATGACACACTAGGAAATGTAAGGGTAAACGGCCGGCAAGGCATCCGGCCGTTTATAGGGGAATGTTTATTTCAACTGTGACTGCAAAATTTCTATAACCATACCCAGGGCCTTGGAGATATCCTCCGGCCTTTTTGCCCCGGCCTGGGCCATGTCAGGTTTGCCCCCTCCTCCACCGCCGGCAGCCTTTGCTATTTCTTTAATAATACTACCGCAATGCACCCCGGCGGAAACGGCATCCTTGGTGGCCATTGCCAACATACTTATCTTGTCATCCTTCAAGGAAGCCAGAACAACCACTCCTGAACTCAAACGGTCTCTCAAGCTATCTCCCAGATTTCTAAGGGCGTCCATGTCCAGGTTGTCAACCCGCGCGGTAATCACCCTAAGCCCCTTAACCTCCTTAGCGTCCTGTATCAACCGCTCGGTCTCCTGTCCGGCCAGCTTTTGCCTTAAGAAGTGAATTTCCCTTTCCTTAGTTTTTAAGTCCTCCATAAGGCTCTCAATCTTTAAAGCCGCGTTTTCAGGATGGGTCTTAAGCAGCCCCGCCACCTTATTTAAGACATCTTCCCTCGCCTTAATATGCTCAAGGGCCCCGCTGCCGGTCAGGGCTTCTATCCTTCTTACCCCTGCGGCTATACCGCTTTCCGCCAGCAGTACAAACTGTCCAAGGGCCCAGGTGTTTTTTACATGGGTGCCGCCACAAAGCTCCAGACTGAAGTCGCCCGTCTTTACCACCCTAACCACATCTTTGTACTTTTCGCCGAAAAGGGCCGTTGCCCCCATATTCCTGGCACTGTCTATATCGGTTACTATTGTTTCAACATCTAGGCCTTCAAGTATTTTTGAATTAACCAGGTCCTCCACCTGTTTAAGCTGCTCTTCCGTCACAGCGGCAATATGGGTAAAATCAAACCTGAGCCGATCCGGCCCAACCAGCGACCCGGCCTGTTCCACATGGCCGCCCAGGACTGCCCTTAGGGCCCTATGCAGCAGGTGTGTGGCGGTATGATTCCTGGCAGTGTCAATTCTTCGTCCGGTATCTATCTTCGCGACAGCCTCCATACCCGCCTTTACAACTCCTGTTTTCACAAGTCCTATGTGGAGGAATCTATCCCCCTGCACTGCCTTGCAGTCGGTCACCTCCACTTCGAAACCCTCTCCCTTTATCTCTCCCCGATCTCCTACCTGGCCGCCGCTCTCAGCGTAGAAGGGTGTGGAAGCCAGTATTAGTGCCACCCGGTCCCCTTTAAAGACCTCATCCACCAGGGTATTCTCCTTTAATAGTGCTGCAACCCTTGTTTTAAGGCTACATTTTTCATAGCCTAGAAACTCGGTGGCTGCAATCCCTTCCAGCTGGGAGAAATCTTCGTCGCTCCATCCCACCGTCTGGGCATCCGCCCGGGCAGCACGCGCCCTGTCCCGCTGGTCGGCCATCTCCTTTTCGAATCCTTCCTCGTCCACAGTCATATCTTCCTCCTCCAGTATGTCCCTGGTCAAGTCCAGGGGGAAACCGAAGGTATCGTACAGTTTAAAGGCTTTATCACCGGTTAGCACTTTGGTACCGGATTTCTTTGATTCGCGGACATATTCCTGCAGTATAGCTAGGCCCTGGTCCAGAGTCTCCTGGAACCTTTCCTCCTCCAGCTTTATTATATTACGGATATAATCCCTTTTTTCCATAAGAACGGGGTAAGCACCGCCGGATACCTCTATTACCTTGTCGGATACATCGTACAAAAAGCTTCCTTTAAGCCCCAGCAGCTTTCCATGACGGGCGGCCCTCCGTAGCAGGCGCCTGAGTACATAGCCCCTACCCTCGTTGGAGGGAATAACTCCGTCACTAATCATATTTGTAACCCCCCGGATATGGTCAGTTATTACCCTTATCGAGACGTCCGCCTTGGAGCTTTTTCCGTACTCATTTCCCGTTATTCCGGCTATGTAGTCCAAAATGTGACGTATTGTATCCACCTCAAATATGGTTTCCGCGCCCTGCATTATGGCCGCCATTCTTTCAAGACCCATACCGGTATCAATATTGGGGTTTTCAAGCCTATGATATTCCCCTTTCGCATCCCTGTCAAACTGCGTAAACACGAGGTTCCAGAACTCCACATACCTGTCGCAGTCGCAGCCTGCCCTGCAGTCCTCGCTGCCACAGCCGTATTTCTCGCCCCGGTCGAAATATATTTCCGAACAGGGTCCGCAGGGCCCCAGGCCTATTTCCCAAAAATTATCCTCCTTGCCCATCCGCACTATCTTTTCGGCGGGTATGCCCACCGATTTGTTCCATATTTCGAAGGCCTCGTCGTCATCCTTATAAATGGTAATCCACAGTCGATCCTTAGGGAGCTTTAAATCTTCGGTTACAAACTCCCACGCCCACGCAATAGCTTCCTCCTTGAAATAATCGCCAAAGGAGAAGTTGCCCAGCATCTCAAAAAAAGTCCCGTGTCGTGCGGTCTTGCCCACCATTTCTATGTCCGGTGTCCTGATACACTTCTGGCATGTTGCAGCCCTTTTGCCGGGCGGCGTCTTGGCCCCGGTAAAATAAGGCTTTAGCGGTGCCATGCCGCTATTTATAAGCAGCAGGCTTTTATCGTCTTGTGGAACAAGGGGAAAACCAGGCAGCCTCAAGTGGTCTTTGCTCTCAAAGAATTTCAGAAACCTTTCCCTTATTTCGTTAAGGCCCAATTGTTCCATTTTATTACCTCCCTTAAAATAAAAATCCCCTGTCCATGACTTTTGCCAGGGACGGAGACTAATCCGCGGTACCACCCTAATTGCCAAAAATATTGGCCTCTTGCATCATATAACGGATACATCCGGCAGCATCTACTTAGCTGTTCGATACTGCTACTCCGGGACTGCTTCATTCGCCCTGTTTCGAAAGCCTTTCAGCCGGGGGCTTCCTCTCTGGGGAAACGGAATCAAATTACTCCTTCCCTTCACTGTATTTGCCATTTATTAATTTTAAATAGAATTATATATAAACTGCCCAATATTGTCAAATATTATTTACTGCGTTGTTGTTATCTTGTGATAATGTCATGTTGTTAATTATCTTGATAAATGTTGCGTTGATAACTCTAAGAGTGATATTTTTAAAGTCATAGACAACAATATTTATTGTTTTTGTGGAGACACTTTGTTATAGAAACATATTGGGTTTTAAAATAGCTATACTACAAGGTTTATTATCACCGGAAAGAATGAAAGTACTCCTATAGTACGGATAAGCTGAAGAATAGCAACCTGCGAACTCTCCGCCCCAAATTCAGACGAGATAAGCACCATATCAGACATACCCGCCGGTGTACAGCAAAACACAGCAGTTGTCAGGTCAAGTCCATAAATTTTATGCAACAAGAAACCAAGAACCGCGCATAAAAAAACATACGCTATCATCATTATAAGTATTGGTAAAAGATTTTTTATTATGTATTTCAGTATCTCGGTAGAAACATTACATCCAATAAAAGCACCGGATAATACCTGCGCTGAGCGCTTTAATTTAATTGGGACAAATCCTATATTAGTTTTTATCTTTAAAACCGTAGTAAAAAGCATTGACATAACCAAAACAGCTGCCGGCAGACCACTTATATTACCGATAATTCCTCCAATCATCGCCAATGTCACTGTAATTAGTACTATATTAATACTATATTGGCTCTCACTCTGACTTGCAATCGTTTCCTGTGAATAAGCGGAAGCATCCTGAGCTGTAGCAGACATATCGTCAGCAGGCAAATCATTATTCAGATAGTTAGAACATCTCCGAATTAATAATGGAAGTAGGCTTATAGCAGCTACAAGGCGTGCAAACTGAAATACTAATACTACTGAAGTATCCGCTCCCATCTCATAGGCAATAATGGTCATAGTTGAAATGCCTCCGGGAGTTGTAGCCAGAAGTGTACTTGTCAAATCCGAGGCGGTAGCATAATGGATGACTGAACCCATAATCAGATTAATAAGCAATAGCCCTCCCAACATGAATGCCGCTGGCCAAATCATTTCCTTCAATCCTACAACCTTTTCCTTACTCATGCCAGTTCCTATAAAGGCACCGGCTACAATTTGCGAAATAATTCTACTCTCCTCGGGCATAAATGCTGCCGATGTAACCCCCCCATATAGTGAAACAGCAAACAAAGAGCCTAACATTGCTCCAGCTGTAACTTTGAACCGCAATGCAGCATAGGCACCTGCACATCCTATACCCAGCGTTATTATTACCCTGAATATGTGATTTTCCATTACCAGAACACCCTATTCTATAAAGCCTTATCAAATGTAAAAAGTCGGCTATGAATTAGATAGAGCAGGGAATGGATAGGATTCATCCAGTCCCTGCTACCAACACTATAAATACACTAGTACCGTTCTTTATTTATCGGATACAATCACGTTAGATTTTGTGCCTGTCACAAGGGCTGCACCCTGTGCTATGGATTCCAGCCTTTCAATTGCCCATTTGAGCATTTCACCATCCGGCATATTTAGCTCGAACCTACCCTTTGCATTATCCGGTACTACATTACAGGGCATACCGCCTGAAGAGCAAATGCTATAATTTATTTGTGTACCGTTTTTAAGATGCTTTCCTAAATACTCTATTGCTGCAATTGCAATCTGTAGTGCATCAAAACCACTTCTACCAAGATCCGGGGCTGCCGCCGCATGGGAAGATCTGCCACTAAAAGTCATATCTACTACGGCTTTATTATCATGAAACTTCGTTACATTTTGCTTTTCTATAGATTGCCCGAAATCTCCCTTTATTGCTTCGTCAATGACTACGACGCTGGTATTATCATCAAGGCTTTGCACTTCCTTTTTATGCTCTTGTTTGGCCTTGGCTATAAGTTCCGGGTTCGAAATAAAATCAAATGCCATCGCCGCTAATGTCTTAGCACCTGTTTTTACCGCCTCGTGTGCAGAATCGCTTTTCCCCAGGTCAAGCCATTCACGAGAATGCACAGATGTATTCTTTGGAGCAAAAGCTATTCTGATACCAATACCGGGCAGTTTGTAAATAACGTTTCCAAAATCCGAGGAACCCACTCTTTTACGTACTCCCTCTATTCGTTGGGCACCTGCAAGTTCTGCATTCTCATAAAAGCTATCTACTAATACCTGAATCGGTATTTTAGGATAGTATTGATTCCCTTCTTTTATTTTCACAGATGCTGAGCACATCATAGCAGCACCGTTTATTACATCAATGAACCTATTTTTCAAGTGCTCATGATACGATACACTTTTTGCCCTAACGCTAAATTCCGCTTTGTATTCTCCTTCAGCCACAGGTTCCTCTGGAAGATACGTATAATGCATCCTTGCATCATCAGCTATATGTTCACGTAGAAACTCTACTCCTTGGAACGCCAACAGCATTGCATCTAATCCCCTCGATGCCGAGGAGTTATCGTTTGGCTCCGCACCGTTTCCATCGGAAAAAATAACTTCATATCGAACTGCGGCCAGCGTTCTCAGGTCGGTGGTGGTTTCTGTACCACCATGCATAATCATAGCTATATCAATATCATTAAAACATCCATTCTTTATCATTGTTGTTTTACCACCAACAGAGTGACCTTCCTCATCCGGGCACCCGTACACTACCAATTTGAATGGGTATTTACTCCCCAGTTCGTCTTTCAAGGCCAAAGCAGCACCAACAGCACAGGGTCCCTGCATATGATGTCCGCAAGCATGGCCTAATCCGTACAGTGCATCATATTCGCATAGTAATCCAATGGACGGTCCTCCCGATAGGCTTTGGTATTCTGCTCTAAATGCGGTTTCCAATGTCCCTACACCCCTTGTTACTTTGAAACCGTTTTTGTTTAAAAACTCGCACAAAGCGGTAGAGGACTCGTACTCTTCACATCCAAGTTCCGGATGGTCGAATATAAAATCGGCTAGGCTAACCAAATCCTTAGATATGTTTTCAATATAAGAAAATAATTTTTCTTTCATTTAGCTTCCTCCATATTAAAATAATGATTCCAATCTTTTTGTAGCTGCCCAAGTGTAATGTTATTCCATTACGGAAAGATTGTTTTCTCTCTATTTATTAAAACAACTTACAAAGTGACCCCTATCAACCTCGGTTAAAACCGGGTCACTTTCTTTACATACAGAGCTGCATAGGCGGCATCTCCCTGCAAAACGACAACCTGGTTTCGGGTTGATTGGGCTTGGCACATCCCCCTCCAGTATAATCCTATTAAGCTTTACATTTATCTTCGGTATTGGTACCGCAGACAAAAGTGCTTTGGTATATGGATGAACAGGATTCTGGAATATCGATTTACAATTTGCAAGCTCCACTATCTTTCCTAAATACATAACGGCTACCATATCACTTATATGTTTTACAACACTCAAATCATGCGAGATAAACAAATATGTTAGATTTAAATCATCTTGCAGTTGCTGAAGCAGATTAAGTACTTGTGCCTGTATGGATACGTCAAGGGCAGAAACCGGTTCATCAAGAACTATAAATGAAGGGTTAAGTGCCAAAGCCCTGGCAATGCCTACACGCTGCCTACGCCCCCCGTCCAGTTCATGGGGATAAGCGTTTGCAAATCTTTGAGCCAGCCCGGAGGTATCCATTAATTCGTAAACACGTTTGGCGTACTGCTTTTTATTTGTAAAGGCTTTTTGTACAACAAGGGGTTCGGCAATACTTTCATACACACTTTTTCTGCTGTCCAATGACGAATAGGGGTCCTGAAAAACAATTTGCATCTTCTTTCTGTATTTCCGCATCTGCATTTTATCCAAGTCACGGATGTTTGCTCCCTCAAAGTAAATTTCTCCGGCGGTAGCTTCTAACAACCTTAGGACTACCCTTCCGATTGTAGATTTGCCGCACCCTGATTCTCCAACAAGACTTAATGTTTTGCCTCTGTTTATTGCAAAATTTACATCATCAACAGCGTGCAAATAGCCCTGCTTTGTCTTAAAGTATTTTTTTAGATTTTTAACCTCTAATAGCTTTTCAGGCAACTTTTTCACCTCAATCCATAAAGATCATTTCCACATCATACAAAATGACATTTTACAAAGTGGCCATTTTCAATTTCCTTATTGGCAGGATTTTCATTCTCACATTCCTTTCCAGCCATTGGACATCTAGGGTAAAATTTACAACCCTTTGGCAGATTCGTAGGGTCAGGCATAAGTCCTTCAATAGGGGTAAGCTTATTATCCTCAGCAGTTATATCAGGGATGCAAGCAAAAAGCCCTTTTGTATATGGATGCTTAGCATTTAGGAAAATATGCTGTTTTGTACCGTATTCAACTATTTCCCCCGCATACATTATTGCTATATAGTCACAGGTCTCAGCCACTATACCAAGGTCGTGGGTAATCATAATAACGGATGTATTATACTGAGCAATTAGTTTTTTCATCATCTCTAATACCTGTGCCTGTATGGTGACATCCAGGGCGGTAGTTGGCTCATCGGCAATAAGCAGCTTTGGGTTGCAAGCTAATGCCATTGCAATAACGACCCTTTGCTTCATGCCGCCACTTAGCTGATGGGGATAGTCACCAGCACGCTCACCCTTAATTCCTACTTGCTCTAACATGGTACAAGCCTCTTCAAAGGATTGTTTTTTGCTTATATCGTTATGAAGACGAATCGTTTCCGCTATTTGATCTCCCACTGTCATAACGGGATTTAGGGAAGTCATAGGATCCTGGAAAATCATTGAAATCTGTTTTCCCCTAATAGAACGCATTTCTTTTTTGCTTTTTTTAAGCAAGTTTTCCCCATCAAAATATATTTCTCCTCTTACTATCTTTGCCGGCGGATCGGGCAGCAGGCGCATTATTCCTTTGACAGTGGTAGTTTTGCCAGCACCCGTTTCACCTACAAGACCCAAGGTTTGTCCATTACTCATAGATAGGTTTAGGCCTTCCACCGCTTTAACTATACCGTCATAAGTATTATAGTTTATGGTCAGGTCTTTAATCTTTAAAAGAAGATTTTTTTGTTCCATATCAATCTCCTATCTGCCGCAAAGTACAGCGTTGAATTATTAATTAATATTCATTAATCGAAATCAATTTTTCCAATCAATCCTTAAGCTTAGGATCTAGTGCATCCCGTAGCCCGTCGCCTATAAGATTCATGGCATATATAGCAAACATGATTGCAGCACCGGGAAATGTGGTAATATGAGGACTATTTCTTATAAAATCCCTTCCCGTTGAAAGCATAGCACCCCATTCAGGAGTAGGTGGTTCTATACCCAACCCTATAAAACTTAGACTTGCACAGGATAATATAGCTGTACCAACACTCATACTTATCTGCACAATCATAGGTGCCATGCTGTTTGGTATAATATGTTGCGTTATTATAAAAAAGTCGCTCGCCCCGGCCGCTTTCGACGCCTCAACAAATTCCTGATCGCGCACCGACATAATGGAGCTGCGCATAATCCGACAATACCTTGGCATTGTAGAAATTCCGATGGCAATCATCATATTCTGCAGGCCTGAGCCAAGGGCTGACACTATAGCAATATTTAAAAGTATTGACGGGATCGCCATTGCAATGTCCATAAAACGCATAATTACATTGTCTAGGGATCCACCGTAATAACCTGCAATCGCACCTAAAAAACCTCCCAAAAGACAGGCAATTCCGACTGCGATTAGCCCTACCGATACTGATATCCTGGATCCATATATCACTCTGCTTAAAATATCCCGTCCTAACTCATCGGTACCAAAAATGTGCTCGACACTAGGTTTTTGAAGTCTATTTTTTAAGTTTTGTTCAATTGGGTCATATGGGGCAATATACTGCGCAAATATTGCGGCAAAAATCAAGACGCATAACATAATCAAACCGACGACTGCTTTTTTGTTTCGACAGAATCTTCTCCAAACTTCCGCTTTCTGACTTTTCTTTTTATACGTAGGTACAAGTTCGGAGGATTCTTGTAGTGTAACATTGCTCATTACTATACCCCCTCACCTGTATTGAGATTTTAGCCGCGGATCGGCGAATGCGTATAATATATCAACAATCAGGTTAACAACACTAAATGCCAACGCAATCACCAAGACGCCGCCCTGCACAACAGGATAGTTACGCGCTTTGATAGCATCAACCATCATTTTCCCTATTCCAGGGATTGCAAATATTGACTCGGTTAATACAGCTCCACCCATCATAACACCGAACCTTATCCCTACGGTGGTTATGATTGGTATCAAAGCATTCTTCAGTGCGTGGCGAAGAATTACAACTATCTCACTTTGCCCCTTTGCACGCGCTGTGGATATATAGTCTTGCCTTATAACTTCAAGCATACTCGAGCGTGTCATCCTGGCAATAACTGCAGCAGAGCTAGTGCCTATGGTTACTGCAGGCAAAATCATGTGCTTGAAGGAAGAAAAACCTGACGCAGGCAGCCATTGAAGGTGTATCGAAAACAAAATCATAAGCAATAGTCCTTGCCAAAAGTTGGGCATAGAAGTACCTAGCATGGCCAATGCCATAGCAACATTATCAAAAATAGAATACTGTTTCACCGCCGAAACTATTCCCAATACCACCCCTATAACAACCGCCAGTCCAACGGATAACCCCGCCAGTTTGAGCGTATTAGGGAAAGTTTGTGCAATCCGCTGCGATACCGGCTGTCTTGTGGCGTAACATGTACCAAGGTCTCCTTTGCTTACAAGGTTCCATATAAACCTTCCAAAACGAACTATATATGGGTCATTAAGGCCCATCTCTTCTTCTAATAGTTCGATAGCCTCCTTGGAACCCCCCTCTTCTCCCAGTAATATTTCTGCAGGGTTCCCAGGTGTAATATACATCAGTGTAAAAACTACTAATGATACGCCAAGCATAACCGGTATTAGCATGAGAACACGACGTATTATATACTTTAACATCTGCAAGCCTCCAATCAAAACAAAAATACCGGATAGGCATAACCAATTGTCATGATTTTTTTAATACTATGTTTTATGCAATAATTATAAAGGAAAGCCGCGGCAGATTGTGCTGCCGCCGCCTTAAAATAATACAAGTCTTTTATCTATTCAACAAAATAAATTGTTGAATAATCAATTCTCTCGGTAGGAATGGGGTTAAAACCTCTAACCTTGGAACCCAAAGCCACACTTGTATACTCATAGCACAAATAAATCATTAAAGCTTCATCATGTACTATTTCCTGGACTTCTCTGTACATTTCATTTCTTTCATTTTCGTCCATTGTTACCTTAGCGGTTTCGAGAAGCTCATCAACCCTGGGGTTAGTATAGTTAACGCGGCTTCCACCCGGACCGTGATTGGACGAATGGAAAAGCTTCATCAGACCTTCCCCCGCTTCACCGATACTATATGCACTTCTTACCGGCATTACTTCCTGCCGCATATTGTTTGCATTCTCTGTCAGCGCACCACTTTCTAGTGGGTTAAGGGTCAATATTACACCCACATCCTTCCACTGCTCTTGCAACATTTCACCCATTAGAGTATTAGTTGTATTTCCCAAGTATGTAAAGGAAATCTCCAAGTCGTTATCGTATCCTGCTTCCTTCAGCAATTCCTTGGCCTTTTCTGGATTGTAATCGTACTGTGCAAGGTCTTCATGTCGTCCTTCTATTCCAGGAGGCACCGGCGTTGTAGCTTTCTGTGCTCCCTTTTCGGTGTAAAGGACGTCCCGTATTGTATCAATGTCTGTGGCATAGTTCAAAGCCTGCCTAACTCTTTTGTCTGCCAAAGAATCCTGTGTGGTGTTAAAGGCAATATACCTCACATAGTGACTCGTATAAAGTTCTAGGTCAATATCTTCGTTATCCTCAAGTCTTTCGTAATCCACCGCCGGTAAAACTAAAGCCGCGTCCACGCCTCCGCTTTCTATCTCAACAACACGGCTACTCTGTTCGGTTATTATGCGGAAAACAACTTGTTTTAGTTTTGCTGTCTCTCCCCAATAATCGTCGTTTCTCTCTATTGTAACATTGTCACCGGCTGTCCACGATGCAAACTTAAACGGACCTGTTCCTACGGGATTGCTGTTAACATCGTTTTCTGCCTCCAGTGTTGCTTTTTCATTAACTATGCTCAATCGGCTTACACACAACGACTGATAAAATGCAGCATAGGGCTCTTTAGTTCTGATTATAACTGTATAATCGTCCGGGGTTTCAAACCCTTCCATATCGATTTCCTGGGTATAGGCTCGACTTACAGGCTTCTCGTTTGCACGCTTAAGGCTAAATACTACGTCACTGGCCTTGAGTTCTTCTCCATTATGGAATTTTACACCTTTTCTAAGATTGAATTTATATGTTACATCATCAATCTGTTCATAACTTTCTGCCAGGGAAGGTATTATATTCATGTCCGGATCAAAATCAAGCAGCGTATCAAAAATCTGAGATACAATTGTGCAGGTAATAGATATATTGGTTGCTGTTGGATCCATGGACTGCGGTTCACGGTCAATTGCTACCGTCATAGTATCTTTACTAGAAACAATTTCTTCACCTGTAGAAGCCCCTTGGGTGCCTGGCTCATTAGTATCGTCGGCTGGGGTGCCTGAACATCCTGTTAAAGCAAAGAACATTGCCATTACCAATAATGCCGTGATAAACCGGTTAACCTTAGTTTTCATTGTACTTTTCTCTCCTCCTCAATCGATTTTTATATTTGCTAAAGGCGCATATTGTTGCGCTCCGTAAACGTCTCTGTCCTTGCAAGTTCCAGAGGATATTTTACGGGCTAAAGTCGCCTTTATGCCCAGGGCCTGGTCATAAAACGTTAGACAGGTAACCTTATTAACATCGGTTTTATATAATTTTGCTATATATTCCTTTGTAAGGATGTTTGAGTTTTTTACTTTATCATATGAATCCTTATTGTCAAACAAAATATCAAGAGTAATTTCAAAGGGTCCACTATTTTTGCTGCGCACTATTTTCGCTAAATCATAAAGTCTCATTTTTTACACCTCGTAGTATTCAATATCAAACATTTCCATACCGTCTGATACTTCCATCAAATGATAAACCGAAAACTCATATACTGCGCCAAAGGATACGTCGCTCGGGGCAAAGGGGAACGCAAGGTTTCCAGCTGTGGATTTTCTTCCCTTGTAACCATAATGCAAAAATGTGGAACGGGCAGTTGCACATATTGCATCCGCAAGCTGCTGTGTATCGGCAATCGCTTCGATTATTACTCCTATCTCATGGGGGAGCTCTGTGACATACTCCAAATCTCCCATTACTCCATTAATACCATAATTAATAAAATTGATTTCGTAACTTTCTTTATCTATCCCGCTGTAATAGTCTTTTACTTGTTCCACTACTCCCTTTTCAATCTCGTCAATATTTGCAATGGTGTATTCATCTCTTATACCCGCTATTACAAACGTCCTAAAACCTGCCAACATTGCACCCTCAAGTTTTATCTTATATATTGATGGAAAATCTATCTTGCTGCCAGTCACTCTGACGCTGCCATCGCCCGTTTCTTTAAATTCACATTTCTTTAGGTTAAGAACAACCCCAGGACCATGTAGTATATAGGGATGGTCTTTTTCGTAAAAGGTATGGGCTGCCACGCTTTCCTTAGTACATTTCAACTTTGGATTAATAGGCCTTATGGTGAAACCGTTCTCATCGATTATTCCTAATACGCAGTCCTTCCCGGTCCCTGGTTCGGCGCAAATGGCACCACATTCCAAAATCTTACCGGCATGATAAGCAAATGCCGCATCCACCCCCTTGTGTATAGCAACGGCGGCAAAGGGAGCCGGGTCATATGCTCTCCCGCATATAATTATATCTGCTCCCTCTTCTAACGCCTTAACAATTGGTTCGTGTCCCATTTGAGCAACAACGCTATTCGTTTTTTTCAGTCTTTCGGGTGTCAGTTCCTTTACAGTCAAACCAAGTGTTTCAACCTTATTCTCATTCATACGTTCCTTGATAATTTTCTTTGGTATATCCGCCCAAATAATCGCAACTCTTTTTCCCTTAATATTGTTTTCTGCTAGAATTTCATCTATAATCCTTTTAGTCCACTGAACATGTGGTATTGCACCGCTTCCCCCTGCCGATCCAATTATAAGCGGAATATCGGCTTTTACGCTGCCCTCTATCAATGAAGCCAAATCCAATTTATATGCCATTTCGCTGACAATTCCGACTCCTGCGCCTAGTTTATGAGGTCCGGCATCAGTCGAACCCGCATCTACCACAATGGCATCCGGTTTTAATTCCATACCCTTTAGGAAGGATACCTTTGGAAACCCATATCCCAGCATTGCACAAGGGGCCAATATTCTACACTGCCTCATAACTCACTCACCCTTTATACTAATCGCTTTGTCTTTCTGCATTGTAGCAACCGTCAATGATTTCGGTATTCTTTTCCTTTAGCTTTGTTTCAACCCAACTCCTGTCCACGTCATTATTAATGGTTGCCTTCAACTTTCGCAGGTCATTTTCTTTCAACGTCTTGGAGGCTTCAAGTACGGCCTCAGCGTCTGCCCGAGGTATTATGATAACTCCATCACTATCTCCAAGGACTATATCCCCTGGATTTACGCTAATCTCGCCACATGAAATAGGTACGTTAACCTCTCCAGGCCCTTCTTTATATGGCCCTCCTGGAGTTGTTCCGGTTGCATAGATATGTGCATCCATAACCATGGCTGCATCCACATCACGGATCGGGCCATCCAGTATGATTGCCGCAATTTTCTTCGTGTCAAATGCATACCTGAACATTAATTCTCCCATTAATGCCCTTGTCTGGTCACCTTCATTGGAGACTATTATTACGTCTCCCTCTTCGGCTATATTAAGTGCTTTATGTATCATAAGATTATCGCCTGCACGGGCCTTCACCGTCAAAGCGGGACCAACGAACACACTCCTCTTGGGGCCGCTCATTAAACGTATGCGCGGATTTAGTGCACAGATTCGGTTCATAGTATCTGCAGCATTAGCCGCTGGTATTTGTTCAAACTGTTTCATAACCTCCCGATCAGGCATTTTTCGTTTTAAGAATACGCGATTGCCTACTGACATTAATAATTCCCCCAGGTAATTATTAAGTAATTTTGAACCAATAACAATTGTTATTTCCGTAGCTGATTCAAAAATTCTTATATATAAAATAGATTATATCAATCATAACTTTTTTTCATTGGCAATTCTGACCTTGTAATTTTATGCCTAGCTAATACGGGCTAGCTTAACATCTCAATAACTTCACGCCAATGCTTTGGAGTTCTACCACAAAAATACTCTGCGGCCTTAGTAGCGGTAACAAAATCATGTTTTAACTTTGCAGCTTGTGTCATGGATTTATCTAATCCGGCGGCTACCAGCATTTCAATTGTACCTTCTAATTCACCAGCACGACGCCTGGAATGAATAGCCGTGCCTGTTACCAACCGATTGATTGTGGATTGGAATTCCACACTTTCCATTGTTTCTGAAATGGAAGAAGTCACCTGTTCCGATACATGAAAATACTCGGATGCTTGTAGCATCTCTATAAATAGTGCAGCAATCCCTTTCATATAAATACTGCGAATAAGCTTAATGGCAGATGCTTGACCCGGCTTCTCTCCAACGTCCTGAATCACCATGCCAAGGGGTGACATTAAATCAATAAAGGCTTGTGCTCCATTTCCGCTTGCCATAATAGTTACTTTGTGACGTTTAAGGGGAAGTGGTCCCATCATTGCTGCATCTACAAACAGTACACCGCTGTCTTTAATATAATCCCAGATGCTTTGCTTTACAGCTGGTGTTGAAGCCGTCACGTCGGCATAAATCATTCCCGGTTTCAGGTGTTTGCAAATATTTTTACATACACCCAATGTATTTTTAGAAGGCACTGCTACAAATAATACATCACTTTGCTCGGCTACTTCATAGTCTGTAGCAAGAAGTTGTACACTTGCTTCGACTGCTCTTTCTCGAATCAACTTTCCCTTTGTAGAATCCTGACTCATCATATCAAAACCGATAATACCTGAAGTGCTCTGTTCCTTAAGACCTATAGAAATATGATAGGCCGCTTCACCAAAACCAATAAAACCAATCTTCATTTGCATTACTCCTCAATAATAAATGTCATTGATGCAAAAACTTATAGAATTCTACATTCCTCGCTTGCGCAAACTCTATTTTTATATTATTATAAATATACAACAAGCACAAACAGTGGTTTTTTAAAAACTTAACAAAAATTATTTGTGGAAGAAGGTGTGAAAAGTTTGAACACCCAAAGCCTGTATTATTTTTTAGAAGTGGCTAAAGAGTTAAATATTACTTCTGTTTCGAGACGACTGTTTATATCACAGCAATCTCTCAGCAATCGTATAAAGCAGCTCGAACGGTATTTTGGCGTAAAACTATTTCATCGCAAGCCTAGCCTTAAACTCACCTATGCTGGTGAGCAACTTGTAACTGCGGCATCTAAAATAATTAATATTGAAGAAAACATAAAACTCCAA
>Ga0265294_10002543_pt1 | contig 23920 bp, 23 predicted proteins | sample MunlanPumphouse3_FD_192504 | JGI IMG/M metagenome (GOLD analysis project Ga0265294, IMG submission 192504) | Groundwater microbial communities from a municipal landfill in Southern Ontario, Canada - Pumphouse #3 | ecosystem: Environmental > Aquatic > Deep subsurface > Groundwater | place... | reverse complement strand
GTTGCTCGCATACAAAGATTGCCATTGCCCGAGTCGGACAGGTTAGCAAAAATGATACCTCTTCGTTTTCCTAATGATAGCGAGGGAAATAGTGTGTCTGTTTCCCTGGATAACTGTATTAAGTTAGTGCCTGAGTTTGCGCAAGAGTATAATTCAGGAGAGCCATTGGTTAGAGAGACAATTGAATATGCAAGGAAACTTGAAGGAACTGTAAGGAATGTTGGTGTTCATGCTTGTGCAATAATTATTGGCCGGGACGATTTACGGGAGTATATTCCAATAACTACAGCTAACGACAAAGAGACAGGGAAGAAAATTTGGGTTTCACAGTACGAGGGTTCTCAAATTGAAAAGGTAGGAATGCTCAAAATGGACTTCCTGGGGTTAAAGACTCTATCTGTTATTAAGGAGAGTATTGCCAACATAAAGAAGTCTAAAGGTATAGATATAGATATTGGTGCTATTCCAATAGACGATAAAGCAACTTATGAGCTTTTTAGTAGAGGAGATACTGTAGGAACGTTTCAGTTTGAAAGTGATGGTATGAGGAAGTGGCTTCGAGAGCTAAAGCCTACTAGATTTGAAGATTTAATAGCCATGAATGCTTTATATAGACCGGGGCCAATGGATTATATCCCCGATTTTGTAGATCGTAAAAATGGTCTTAAACAGATAGAGTATGACCTACCTGTTATGGAGGAGGTTCTAGCTGCTACTTATGGAGTGACAGTATATCAAGAGCAGGTGATGCTTTTGTCTCAAAAAATTGCTGGGTTTACCAAAGGGAATGCCGATTCTTTACGTAAAGGAATAGGTAAAAAAAATAAAGCTGTAATTGATGGACTCAAACAGCAATTTGTTACAGGAGGGTTAGAAAATGGACATCCGCAACAGGTATTGGAGAAAATATGGAAAGATTGGGAGGCTTTTGCGCAATATGCTTTTAATAAGTCCCATTCTACTTGTTATGCTTGGATAGGGTATCAAACTGCCTATTTAAAAGCTAACTATCCTGCAGAGTTTATGGCTGCTACTTTAAGTAGAAACTTAAATGTTATTGATGAGCTTACTAAGCTGATGGATGAGTCTAAACGGATGAAAATTGAGGTGCTGGGTCCAGATGTTAACGAGAGTATAAATACTTTTACTGTGAACAAAGAGGGGAACATCCGTTTTGGAATGGCCGCTATTAAGGGTGTTGGGTCTGCTGCAGTTGATAGCATTATTAAAGCAAGGGAATCGGGTGATGGTAATTTTAGTTCGGTATATAATTTTATAGAGAGGATAAATCTTGGGGTTGTAAATAGAAAAACTATTGAGGCTCTTGTTTATGCAGGCGCTTTTGATGGTTTTGAGGGGGTGAAAAGAGAGCAATATTTGGCTACAACTGCAAAGGATGATCTTTTTTTAGATGCGCTCATTAAATACGGCAATATATTTCAAAATGATACTTTGAATGGAGGAAATTCTCTGTTTGGAGAGAGCGAAAGTATTAAGTTGGTCGCTCCTGATATACCTCCTGTTGCCGAGGTTAACCAGAACGAATTGCTTAAAAAAGAGAAAGAACTTGTGGGTATGTATCTCTCGGCTCACCCTTTAGATCAATTTGCTTTTGAGGTTAAGCATTTTACTACAGCTACTATTGCACAGGCTTCCGATATGGTTATAAGGGCTTCGAAAGAGGAGTCTTTACGTGGGAAAGAGATAATAATTGCAGGAATTATCACAAATGTTAAAATATCTTATACGCGAAGTACGGGCAAGCCTTTTGCCAATTTTGTGATTGAAGATTTTAACGGATCTATGAATTTTGCTGTTTATGGAAGGGATTATGAGGCTTTTATGCAATATATGCAGCCAAATTTACCTCTGCTCATTAAGTGTTCTCTTTCGCCGAGATTTGGCTTTGGACGGCAAAATGCAGATGATTCAAAGTCTGTAGATTATGAGCTTAAAGTAAAGAGAATAAGGCATCTGGCTAATACTAAAGAGGAGTTTGTAAGAGAGATTACCTTAAATATTCCAGTTAAAATGGTTAACTCTAGTTTTCGCTCTGAGTTTTTAAAGAAAATAAAGGAGAATAAAGGTAAGACTAATCTTATTATTCAGTTTTTGGATTATGAGCATAAGATCGCAGTCAATTTTATCTCTGAAAAATATAGAGTTTCGCTTAACCCAGATTTGATAGATTATTTAGACAGTAGGGCAATTAACTGTTTATTTGTCCCAAGCTTGGGCTTTTAGTTCTAGTTCTTGTCCATCGGGGGTAATAAAAGTTGTTCCTGTATTGGAGTTGGAGAGATGTCCAATAATATCTAATTGTGGCAGCTCTTTAAGTATGGATTCATGCTTTTCAAGTGGAATTGCAAATATGAATTTATAGTCGTCTCCTCCATTGAGCACGGCTGTCATGGGGTCTATATTAAGTTCTTCTGCTACCTGTGATGCTGGGGAGGCTATAGGGATGCGGTTCATAAAAATTTTTGCTCCTAATGAATTTCTAGCGCAAATGTTTTTTATTGAATGAGCCAGTCCTTCTGTTACAAAATCACATTCGGTAGGGATAATATTGGTCTCATTAAAGATCTGAAAAAGAGCTTTGTCTATATAAGGACTCAAGTATGATTCTAATACAAATTTGTAATCGTCCAATTTTGGCTGAGCTTTTGTTTGTTCAAAAATTCTTTTTTCTCTTTCTAAAATTTGAAGGCCTAGATATGAAGCTCCCATATTTCCGCTTATACATAATAGGTCTCCTTGCTTGCATTGTGGGCGTTGAACAAAGAGCTTTTTGTTTTGTTTTCCTTGGGACGAAAGAGAAATTGCCATACCAGTAATTGAAGGTGACAAATCTAATTGTATTTCAGTTATATTATGTTCTTTGAAAGTTGCTGTCATGCCTTCCCACAACTCTTCTATTTGTTGTTCCGATATTTTTTTTGAAAGAGCAACCGATACAGAAATTTGGAATGGAATAAATCCGGCAGCGTAAATCGGACCTATGGCAGCAAGAATTACTTTATTTCCAAGATGTTTAAGGGGAGTATAAATTAAGTCAAAATCTATTCCTTCGAGGAGTAATTTATGGGAGTTGAAAAATATTTTTTCGTCTGGTTGGGAGATAATTCCAGAATAACTGTTTATATCTGCTTTTTTATAAAGCGTATTAATAAAAGAAACTTTGTTAATATTGTCCATTACCAATTAATTTGTTTACAAAAATAGTTTAAAAGATTTAACTTTGCGGCACTATGAGTGAAAACGATAATTTAATAAATAAAGTTACTGAGTCTGACTATGAGCACGGTTTTGAAACCTTTCTAGATCAGGAGTTTTTCCCTAAGGGACTTAATGAAGAGATTGTCAAAGGAATCTCTGCCAAAAAAAAGGAGCCAGAATGGATGCTTGAATTCCGTTTAAAGGCTTTTCGTAAATGGCAAACCATGAAAATACCAGAGTGGGCTCATCTTAAAATTCCTAAAATAGATTTTCAAGATGTAATTTATTTTGCAGCTCCAAAGCAACTTGCAGAGGGAGGTACAATAGATCCTGAGTTGGAGGCTACATTCGAGAAATTGGGAATACCTTTGCATGAAAGAAATGTTCTTGGAGGAGTAGCGGTAGATGCTGTTTTTGATTCTGTTTCGGTTAAAACAACATTTCGGGAGCAGCTAGCCGAAAAGGGGATTATTTTCTGTTCTTTTTCGGAAGCGGTAAAAGATTATCCCGATCTTATTAGAAAATATTTGGCCTCGGTAGTTCCTTATTCCGACAATTTCTTTGCTGCTCTTAATTCTGCTGTATTTAGCGACGGATCTTTTTGTTATATTCCCAAGGGAGTGCGTTGTCCAATGGAACTTTCTAGTTATTTTCGTATTAACGCCAAAGGTACAGGACAGTTCGAAAGAACACTTATTGTTGCCGAGGAGGGTTCTCAGGTAAGTTATTTAGAAGGTTGTACTGCCCCTCAAAGAGACGAAAACCAGCTACATGCAGCGGTTGTAGAAATTATTGTAATGAAAGATGCCCAGGTTAAATACTCAACTGTTCAAAATTGGTATCCGGGCGATGCAAATGGCAAGGGTGGTATTTTTAATTTTGTTACAAAAAGAGGAATTTGCAAAGGCGATAATAGTAAACTTTTTTGGGCTCAAGTAGAGACAGGTTCGGCCGTTACATGGAAATATCCGAGTACTATTTTGAAGGGAGATAACTCTATTTCTGAATTCTATTCGGTTGCGGTTACAAACCATCATCAACAGGCCGATACTGGAACCAAAATGATACATATTGGGAAAAATACAAAGAGCCGTATTGTAAGTAAAGGGATATCGGCAGGGGTAAGTCAAAATAGTTACAGGGGTTTGGTTAAAATATTGCCGAATGCCAATAATGCAAGGAATTATACTCAGTGCGACTCTTTATTGTTAGGAGATAAATGTGGAGCTCATACTTTTCCTTATATAGAGAATGAGAATAGCAGTGCAATATTGGAACATGAGGCAACTACTTCTAAAATTAGTGAAGATCAACTTTTTTATTGCCTTCAAAGAGGTATAGGGCCAGAGGATGCTGTAGGGCTCATAATAAATGGTTATGCAAAAGAGGTGTTAAATCAATTGCCAATGGAGTTTGCAGTAGAAGCCCAAAAGTTATTACAAATTACCCTTGAGGGAAGCGTAGGATAGTATGATACTTCAAATTTTAAGTACAGATAATATTATTTTTACTATAGCTGGGAACGGAGTTTCTCTTTTAGAGATTATTTCGGTTTTAAGTGGGCTCACGTGTGTCTATCTTGCTACTCGTGCAAAAGTTGCTAATTTTTGGATGGGCTATGTATATAATATTTTGCTCTTTTTCTTGTTCTATCAGAAAGGTTTGTATTCTAGCATGCTAGTGCAGCCGATTTCTTTTATAATTAATTTTTTTGGGCACTATAGATGGACTCATCCAAAAAGAGGAGAAGAGAATAGTAAGAACCAACTTAAGGTTACTTTGTTAAGCAATAAGAGTAGATTCTATTTTGTCGCACAAATTTTTGTTCTTGGTGCTATTTGGGGGGTTGCGTTAACCTATTTAGACAATTTCTTCCCATCTATTTTTAGTGAGGCAAAAAAACCTTTTTTAGATGCTTTTGTTACTGTAACTATATTGACGGCTCAGTATTTATCGGCCCAAAAGAAACTTGAATGTTGGGCTGCATGGTTTACAGTAAATGTTACGAATATTACTTTATATATATTAGCTGGGATGGTATTTTTACCTATGGTAAGTGCCGGTTATTTAGTTTTGGCTTTCTTTGGCTTTGCCATATGGAGAAAAGCCTATGGAAACAATAATTAATGGATAAATTTAAAAAGATATGTTAAAGATAAAAGACTTGCACGCTTCTATTGGTGGAAAAGAAATTTTAAAGGGAATTGATATTTCTGTTAATGCAGGTGAAGTTCATGCTATTATGGGACCTAATGGGTCGGGTAAAAGTACTCTTTCGGCAGTACTTGCTGGCAAAGATACTTTTGATGTTACCTCTGGAGAGGTTAGTTATAAGGGATTTGATTTATTAGCTCTTCCTCCTGAAGATAGAGCGCGTCAAGGAGTGTTTCTAGGTTTTCAATATCCTGTTGAAATTCCAGGTGTGAGTAATGTGAATTTTATGAAAACTGCAATAAATGAGTCGCGTAAATTTAAAAATTTGCCTCCTATTTCAGCTGCTGAATTTCTAAAAATGATGAGAGAGAAGATGGCTGTTGTAGAGATGGATAGTTCATTTTCGGGTAGAGGTGTAAATGTTGGATTTTCGGGAGGAGAGAAAAAGAGAAATGAGATATTTCAAATGGCTATGCTAGAACCTACTTTGGCAATTCTTGATGAGACCGATAGTGGGTTAGATATTGATGCTTTGAAAATTGTAGCCGCAGGTGTGAATAAGCTAAAAACTCCTAACAATGCTTTTATTATAATTACTCATTACCAACGTTTGCTAGATTATATTATTCCAGATGTGGTGCATGTTCTTTATAATGGTAGAATTATTAAAACAGCTGGGAAAGAACTTGCTTTAGAAGTAGAAGAAAGAGGCTATGACTGGCTTATAAAGGGTTGATATTATGATAGAAACCAAATATAAATATACTCCGGAATTACCAGAGGAATTTAAATGTAAAGTACCACTTCCTGGTACTGTTCAGGCGTTTGTAACTAATGGCGTTCTTAGAGGAGGTATAGAGATTGATGGAGGTGTTTCGGTATGTCCAAGAGGTGAAAGTGGATTTATTTATGAGGCAAGTGAAGAGAGTAAGTGTGCAGAAAGTGTGCAGATAATAAGTTTCCGAGATTCTCAAAACACCCAAGATATCTCATTTGAAAATGATCTTTTTTTTCGTAAAGGATCGGATTCTTCCATTTTGCTTTGTACTCACACTTTGTCTTTGGATAAATTTAAGACCGAAGAGGTTGTGAATATAGAGGTAGAGAAAGGTGCAAAAGTTAATATTGTAGTTATGCAGAATGAGCATAATGCTTCGGAGCACAAGGTTGCATTTCGTGTAAATGTTGGAGCAGATGCCTATCTTAAAATAAATGTTATAATTCTTCATGGCTCACTTTTGGAAAATGATTTTGATATAAACCTTTCTGGCGAGAACTCTATTTGCTATTTAAATGGTCTTTACCTGGTAGATGGGAAACAATCTGTTATTAGTAATGTGACTATGAATCATTTGGTGCCTAATTGTTTTAGTAGTCAGCTTTTCAAAGGTATCTTGGACGATAGTTCAAAAGCGATGTTTACAGGTAAAATTATTGTAGCACCCGATGCTCAGAAAACAGAAGCATTTCAAGCAAATCATAATCTTCTTGTTTCTCCTAATGCTAAGGCCTATTCTAGACCACAACTGGAAATTTATGCCGATGATGTAAAATGTTCTCATGGTGCTACCAGTGGAATAATGGACCAAGATGCTCTTTTCTATATGAGATCAAGAGGTATTGGTGAACACGAGGCAAAATTGCTTCAACAGCTTGCTTTCATATATGACGTTCTAGAGAAAATTGATAATGTACAGCTTCGCCAACGGCTTAACGATCTTGTAGAATCTCGTTTGCGTGGGGAATTTAGCCATTGTACTAACTGTAGTATGAATTGTTGTTGATTAATGTGTTGATAACTATCTTTAGTGAGCTCTAAATAATAGATCTATTTAATTTAAATTTGTCAAAGTCGATGGTGTATTCCGTCGGCTTTTTTTTCCAAATAAATTTTATTTCACATGAAAAATTACACCTACGAAGAGGCAATGGCTTTGAGTCTGCAATACTTTAAAGGAGATGAATTGGCTGCATCGGTATGGATTAATAAATATGCAATGAAAGATTCCTATGGAAATCTTTACGAGGCATCTCCAGACCATATGCATAGGAGACTAGCAAGTGAGTTTGCAAGAATTGAAGCAACCTATCCTAATCCAATGTCTCAAGATGAGATATTTGATTTGCTCAAAAAGTTTAAATATATAATTCCGCAAGGAGGGCCAATGACTGGCATTGGTAATAACTATCAGATAGCGTCTTTATCAAACTGTTTTGTAATAGGTCATAGGAAACCTGCCGATTCTTATGGCGGAATAATGAGAATAGACGAAGAGCAGGTGCAGCTTATGAAAAGAAGAGGCGGAGTTGGGCATGATTTGTCTCATATAAGGCCTGCAGGGAGCCCTGTACTCAATAGTGCTCTTACTTCTACTGGAGTTGTCCCTTTTATGGAGCGTTACTCAAATTCTACTAGGGAAGTGGCTCAGGATGGACGCCGTGGAGCTCTTATGCTTTCTATTTCTATTAAACATCCCGATTCCGAGAAGTTTATAGATGCTAAACTTGAACAAGGGAAAGTTACAGGAGCAAATGTCTCTGTAAAACTGGACGATGAATTTATGAGATGTGCTTTAGCCAATAAGCCTTATAAACAGCAGTTTCCTGTTGAGTCAGATAATCCTTCTTATGTTACTGAAACAGATGCAGCAGCATTATGGAAAAAAATTATTCATAATGCATGGAAGTCGGCTGAGCCTGGGGTGCTGTTTTGGGATACTGTTATAAATGAGTCTATTCCTGATTGTTATGCCGATCTTGGCTATAAAACTGTAAGTACTAACCCATGTGGCGAGATTCCACTTTGTCCTTACGATTCATGCCGTCTTATTGCTATAAATCTTTTCTCATATGTAAAAGATGCCTATACTTTAAAAGCAACCTTTGATATGGAGCTTTTTAAAGCTCATGTGAACAAGGCAATGAGACTCAATGATGATCTTATCGATTTGGAAATGGAGAAGATAGAGGCTATTATTGAAAAGATTAATAATGACCCAGAAGAAGAGGAAGTAAAACTTGCCGAGCTTACTTTGTGGCGTAAGATTAAAGAGAAAACTCTTGGTGGTAGAAGGACTGGTTTGGGTATAACTGCCGAGGGTGATATGCTTGCAGCTATGGGGTTGCGTTATGGAACTGAAGAGGCCACCGATTTTGCTGTCTATGTTCAAAAGACATTAGCCGTTGAGGCATATAGAGCATCTTATGAGATGGCTGTAGAGAGAGGTGCGTTTCCAATATTTGAAGCTAAAAGAGAAGTAAATAACCCTATGCTTCAAAGAATTAAAAATGAAGACAGTGAGCTGTTTGATAATATTGCAAAACATGGTCGTAGAAATATTTCTATGCTCACAATTGCACCAACTGGATCTACTTCTATTATGACCCAAACTACATCGGGTATTGAACCGGTATTTATGCCGTTTTATAAAAGAAGAAGAAAGGTTAATCCGAATGATAAAAATGTTAACATTACTTTTCGAGATGAGTTAGGAGATGCTTGGGAGGAGTATTATGTATTCCATCATAATTTTATTGAGTGGTGTAAGAAAAATGGTTACTCGCAAGAGAGTGTTAAGGCAATGACAATTGCCGAGATTGAAGAGTTGGTTGCTAAATCGCCTTACTATAGAGCTACTTCAAATGATATTGATTGGACTGCGAAGGTTAAAATGCAGGGCAAAATGCAAAAATGGGTAGACCATTCAATAAGCGTTACTGTTAATTTACCTAATGATGTTAGTGAAGAGCTTGTTTCCGATGTTTATAAAACTGCGTGGGAGTATGGTTGCAAAGGAATAACAGTTTATCGTGAAGGTTCAAGGTCGGGAGTTTTAATTTCGTCAAAAGAAAATAATAGTAAAGAGGCCGAACAACGTAAAAAGCAGAGACCTAAATCTTTGGATGCCGAGGTTATTAGATTTAAGAATGGTCCAGAGCAGTGGATTGCATTAGTGGGCCTGTTAAATGGTAATCCTTATGAAATATTTACTGGTCTTATTGACGAAGACACTAGAAGTATTCCTAAGTCGGTTACATCGGGCTATATTGTTAAGGAAAAAAATGATGCAGGTAAAACTCGTTACGACTTTCAGTATATTGATAAATATGGTTACAGGAATACTGTTGGGGGTATCTCTCATATGTTTAACAAAGAGTATTGGAATTATGCAAAACTTATTTCTGGTGTGTTAAGGAATGGGATGCCAATTGTAGATATTGTAAACCTTGTAAGTGGGCTACAACTAGATAGTGAAGCTATTAATACTTGGAAAAACGGAGTTGAGCGAACTCTTAAACGGTTTATTCCCGATGGTACAAAAGATATATCGGGCAAGCTTTGTGAAAAATGTCATTCAGATAATTTGGTTTACCAAGAGGGCTGCCTAACTTGTATGGCATGTGGTAACTCAAAATGCGGATAGACAATGAGTGTGGCTAAACATAAGTGTATATAAGCTAGATGATAATTTATCCAAAAGCAAAAATTAATTTAGGACTCAGGGTTATAGAAAAAAGAGAAGATGGATTTCATAACCTTGAGAGCCTGTTTGTAGCAGTTCCTGATTGCATAGACATTCTTGAAATAGTGGAGAGCAATAAGCTCTCCTTTTCCCTTTATGGTGCTTCATTAGATTGTGAACCAGGTATGAATATTTGTGAGAAGGCATTTAAGTTGTTGGCCCAAGATTTTGATATTCCTGGTGCAGATATTCATCTTTTTAAAAAGATCCCTAGTGGGGCTGGTTTAGGTGGAGGCTCGTCTGATGGAGCTTGCACTCTTATATTAATAAATGATTTATATAATTTAGGGCTGGATACTTCAGCATTACAACTTTATGCTTCCCGTTTAGGCAGTGATTGTCCCTACTTCATTCTTGCCCACCAAGATACCTCAGATAATTACTCTCCTGTTATTGTTACTGGCAAAGGAGATATCTTAGAGAAATATCCATTGGAGATTTTAAATAATTTAAAAATTAAAATAGTTACGCCCAATATATTTATTTCAACCGCAGAAGCCTATACAGGCATTGTTCCTAAACACTCTTCGATACAATTAAAAGAGATTCTGCAAATGTCTCCGCAAAAGTGGAAAACAACTCTTTTTAATGATTTTGAAAAGCATATATTTGAGAAATACCCACAACTATTACATCAAAAAGAACTTCTCTACCAACAAGGCGCAATTTATGCCTCAATGACTGGTAGCGGTTCATCACTTTTTGGCCTTTTTAAATAATTGATAAATTTAGTATTGCGTGAAGTAGTGTTGTATTTCGGTGGGATTGGTGGTTTTTGTGAGTGCGAGCATTAACAAAATGCGGGCTTTTTGTGGGCTTTTGTTGAGGCATACTGGCCATTGCGGGTTGTACTCCTCGGCTGCAAAATCTACACCACCAGTAGGAATCCTACTAGATCTAACAATAGCAATATTTTGTGCAATAGCTTTTTTCATAGCCATAGCGATTGGTCTGTTAAAGTTGCCATGACCTACTCCGGCAATTACAATTCCTTGGGCACCCGAGTCTATTACGGCATTTATAGCAGCATCAGAAGCAAATGCATATGAGAGAACAATTTCAACTATAGGCAACTCGGCCAATCCAGAAATATCAAATTCAGAAGAGGCGGTATGAATAAATCTATTTTTTCTATAAAATGTTGGAACTCCTTCTCTCATATACCCTAAAGGACCTAAGTTAGGGCAAGTAAAGGCATTTGTATTTACGGTATTATTTTTTGTAACATCGTTTGCACAAAAAATATAATCGTTCATTGTAACCATAATTCCTTTATTTTGAGCTAATGGAGAGGCTGCAATGGCTACCGCATTGTATAGATTGAAAGGCCCATCTGCACTAATAGATGTAGCGGGCCGCATTGCTCCTGTAATTACTACAGGTTTAGTGTGACGTAAAGTAAGGTTCAGAAAATAGGCGGTCTCTTCCATTGTATCTGTTCCATGGGTAATAACAATTCCATCGCATAAATCATTAGTAAATAGACTATCTGCAATTCTCCATAGCTCTAGCCAAATTTTTTCTTCCATGTTTTGGCTCGAAATATTACATACTTGGATGCCTTTTAATGTAGCTAAAGACTGAATTTCGGGAACAGAGGCTATAATTACTTCAATATTTTGCACGCCAGGAGCATAAGATGCTTGAACCGAGCTTGCTGCGCTTCCTGCAATTGTCCCGCCTGTTGCCAAAATCACTACACGAGGTGTTGCGTTAATAGATTCATGTGTGCCGAGGGTCGATTTTGGAAAGTTGTGTGGCTGTGCGCTAGAAGAGAGAGCTGGAAATAAAAGGGTTAATAAAAGGAGTATGCCCAGCATAACGCAAAAAGGCCGACTCCCTGCTACAGATGCCGACCCCTTTTCTTGTGTACTAAAACTTAAACCTACATCTCTAAGATGCATGAGGTGATTAAAACGTTGCATCATTTTTAAAAATTTTCAATTTTTTTAACAATAAAAAAAGGCAGCATGGCCGACAATAATCCTATAATTGCTATTCCACAAATAGTTAGAATTACATCTTGGAAATTAACAATTATTGGATAGCTACTTACAATAAAATTTCCTGGCATTGGTATAATCCCGAATTGCTGTTGTATAAAACTAAAAAAGAGTGCAACTACTACACCAGCAAAAATTCCGAGAAGAGAGATCATCCAACCTTCAAGAAGAAATATCCTTTTAATAAGAGTGTCATTTGCACCTAAAGCTTTAAGGGTTTCGGCATCGTCCTTTTTCTCAATAATGAGCATAGAGAGAGAGCCAAAGAGATTACATGAGATAATAATAAGAACAAAAAGCAAAATAATATAAATAGAGACTTTTTCTGACTTCATCATTTTATACAAAGTCTCATTTTGTTCGTATCGATCTTTGACAAAATAATCTGGACCAAGAGTTTTTGTAATTTTTTCTTTTAATAACTCAATATTAACCAACGGTTTGGTATAGATCTCTACAGAAGTGACTTCTTGCTCATATTCAAGAAGATTTCTTGTTACTTCAATAGGAATGAAAATATATTTATTGTCGAAGTTTTGATCCAAAGTAAATAACCCTACTGGAAATACTTCTTGAATATTTAGTGAAGAGCTTGGGTTTATTATGGAGAGAGTTCTGTTTCGAGATGGAAAATAAAGTTCTATTGGTTCTACAAAGTGAACTCTGAGTCCAAGGTGGAAAGCCATTGAACGTCCCATTATTGCTTGAGGAATTTCTCCGTGATAAAGAGAAAACTTACCCTCTTTAATGAAATTTTTAATTAGAGTAATTCGCTCAAAGCTGGTATCTACTCCTTTTATTGTGGCTACAGACTCTTGATTTCCATATTTTACAAACACGTTCTCTTCAATAACTTCACAAAACGCAGCTATATTATTATTGCTACGTATTTTATCGAATTGTGCTGTTTTTGGAGAAAAACTTTTACCTACTACAGGAGTTATAAGTAAATCTGATTCATAAGTTGAATATAGCGACTTTATAAGTCCTTCAAAGCCATTGTAAACAGAGAGAATTATTATTAGAGCGGCTGTTCCAATAGCAATGCCAGCTGCACTTATCACAGAAATGATATTGATAACGTTATGCGATTTTTTAGCAAACAGGTATCTTTTAGCTATGAAGAGTGGCAGATGCAAATAGTTATAATTAAAATAGGTTAATGTCTTAAAACATATTGTATTACTTCTTAAGAAGCTCGTCTATTTTCTCTACATAATCTAGAGAATCATCTATAATAAATACAAGTTGGGGCACAATTCGTAATTGTTTTGATACTCGTTTGCCTAATTCGCCTCTTATAGCTTTGTTTGATGTTTCTATAATTTCAAAAACCTCGCTAATTTTTGTTGAGGGGAAAATACTTATATATACTCGGGCTACAGAAAGATCGGGACTAATTCTTACCGAAGTTACTGTGATCATAGCTCCGTTGTATGCTCCAGTCCCTTTTTCGCGGAATATTTCTGAAAGGTCTTTTTGTAATTGTCTAGAGACCTTAAGTTGTCTTGTACTTTGAGTTTCCATATTAACTTATTTTTAAAATAAAGTAATTTTTCTTGCCCTTTTGAACAAGTATATATTTTTGATTGAGCAAATCATTTTCACTCAAAGTTAGTTCAATAGAATCGATTTTTGTTTTATTAATACTTACTCCACCTGCCTGTATCATTTTGCGGCATTCTCCTTTAGAGGGAAATACTTCTGTGTGCACAGCAAGTAGCTCTATAATGTTTTCTGTAAGACAATTGCCAGTAATATCGAATTGAGGGACTCCTTCGAAAACATTAAGAAAGGTTCTTTCATCTAATTCTCTCAATGTTTCAGAAGTAGATTGCCCAAAAAGAATAGAAGATGCTTTTACAGCTTTATTATACTCCTCTTGGCCGTGAACCATAGTGGTTACCTCTTTTGCAAGTAGTTTTTGCAACTCTCTCTGGTGTGGGGCCTCAAGATGTTTAGTAATTTCACTATCAATTACCTCTTTAGATAACATTGTAAAGATTTTAATATATTTCTGAGCATCTTGGTCACTTACATTAAGCCAAAATTGGTAGAAAGCATATGGCGAGGTGTAATTTGCATCTAACCAAATATTCCCTTTCTCGGTTTTGCCGAATTTTCCTCCATCGGCTTTGGTTATAAGTGGGCAGGTAAGAGCATAAGCTTCTCCTGCTGTTTTACGGCGAATAAGCTCGGTGCCAGTGGTTATATTACCCCATTGGTCACTGCCACCCATTTGGAGTTTGCAGCCGTAATGCTCATAAAGATACAGATAGTCATATCCTTGAACTAGTTGGTAAGTAAATTCGGTGAATGACATTCCCTCTTTGTCGTCTCCGGAAATTCTTTTTTTAACAGAGTCTTTACTCATCATATAGTTTACTGTAATATGCTTTCCAATATCTCTAATGAAATCTAGGAAAGTATAATTTTTCATCCAGTCGTAGTTATTAACCATAATAGCAGCGTTGGGTGCATCGGAATCGAAATCCAGAAAACGTGATAGTTGGTTTTTGATGGCATTTTGGTTGTGACGTAGAGTGGGTTCGTCAAGTAAGTTTCTCTCAGACGATTTCATTGAAGGATCGCCAATCATACCAGTTGCTCCGCCTACCAGCGCAATTGGTTTATGACCATTGGTTTGTAGGTGTTTTAGCATCATTATGCTAACTAAGTGACCTATATGCAAAGAATCTGCTGTTGGGTCTATTCCTACGTATGCTGCGGTAGTCTCTTTTTCTAATTGTTGTTCGGTCCCAGGCATTATGTTGTGGACCATCCCTCTCCATGTGAGTTCTTTTACGAAATTGCTCATTCTCTCTTAAATTTTAAGCAAAAGTAAGGTTTTTTCTTTATTTTTGCTTGTTTATCTGTCGCCGATGCCCATTTAAACAACACTAAGTTATTACAAAACATTTATTAGTTATATTCCTATGTACAAAATGAAATTAAGGCTCACAGCCATTGTTCTTGCTCTTTCCTCTTTGTTTATCAATAGTAGTTCTTCTTTATTTGCTCAGGAAACAATTACCCGAGCGCAGGATACTCTTATCTCTAGAATAGAGCAATTACCCGGAGTTTCTGGTGTGTCTAGGCTCCCAGCCAAGGAGTTTAATGACAAATATGTGCTCTATATAGATCAACCGTTAGATCATAATAATCCGCAAGCTGGTTTTTTTAAGCAGCGGGTTTTTGTTATGAATGTTTCATTTGACAGGCCTACTGTTATTGTTACTGAGGGTTATGGTGCAGGATATGTTTTGAGACCTAGTTACAGAGAAGAGATTTCTAAGCTTATAGATGCAAATATTGTTTTTGTTGAGCATCGCTATTTTTTAGAGTCTACGCCAACAGATGTAGATTGGAAATACCTAACTGCCCAAAACTCGGCATACGACCTTCATAGGGTTAGAGAAATTATGGGTAATTTATATAAAAACAAATGGATAGCTACGGGAATTAGTAAAGGGGGGCAAACTGCACTTATTTATACTGCGTTTTTTCCTGGCGATGTAGATATTACTGTGCCATATGTTGCTCCTTTATGTAGGGGTAAAGAAGATGGGCGTCACGAGCCTTTTTTAAGAGATTTTGCGGGTACTAAAGAGGAGAGGGCACGTTTAGAGGAGTTCCAAAAAGAGGTGCTTTCTCGCCGAGGTGAATTGCAACCTAAGTTTGATTCTTTATGTGCTGCCAAGGGGTATAAGTTTAATTTGCCTCTTTCAAATATTTACGATTATACTGTATTGGAGTATCCGTTTTCTTTTTGGCAATGGGGTAGTCCAATAGCCGATGTGCCAGCCAAAGATGCTAGTAATAATGAAATTTTTAACTATTGGATTAAGATGGTTTCACCCGATTATTTTGTTAAGGAGAGTGCAACAACTTCGTTTTTTGTGCAGGCATCTAGGGAGTTGGGCTATTATGGTTATGATACCAAGCCTTTTAAGGGGTTACTTACTATTAAAAATGCTAAAGGTTATTTAGACAAAATTTTTGTGCCCAAAGAAGCTCAAGTTAAGTTCGATAAAACGTTGTATAGAAAGTTAAAAAAGTTTGTAGCTAAGGGAAATAACAAAATGATGTTCATTTATGGTGAGTTCGATCCTTGGAGTTCTGTGAGAGTTAGTGAACCAAAGGGTAAAAACGTTGTTCTCTTTATTCAACCAAAAGGAAGCCATAGGTCAAGAATTTCTACGTTGCCTTCTGGAATGAAGGAAGAGGCGATTAATTTGCTCAAAAAATGGCTTTCGGAATAATTTTATGATAGATTTTAAAAAGATTGAAATTAGTGATAAAGAGTGGGTAAGTAGAATTTTGGCATTTTCTGATTATCGTGGTGCTGAATATAATTTTACAAATCTTTATATTTGGGATGGAATTTATAAATCGGAAATAGGTAGGTTCAAAGATTTTTTGATAATAAGAACAGGTATTCAAGGAGAACGTAGCTATTTGTATCCTCCGGGAAGGGGAGATAAAAGGGAGGTTTTGGACGAGATTGTCAAGGATGCATCGTATGATGAGTCTAATTTTTCATTGATTGGCATTACTAGGGATACAAAGGCCGAGCTTGAGAAGATGTTCCCTCATACTTTTCGGTTTAAGTTGGTTAGGGATAGTTTCGATTATATATACGATGCCGACAAACTTGCCACGTTAAGTGGTAAGAAATTACAACCAAAAAGGAATCACTTAAACCATTTTAATACTAATTATAATTGGAGTTACGAGGAGTTTACTGCAGGTAAAGTTGCTCAGGTGAAGGAGTTTTCTCATGAGTGGTGTAGAAGAATGGATTGTAAAAAAATTGAAACTCTATCATGGGAAACATGTGCTGTTGAAAAGTGTCTGGATAATTTTGAGGAGCTCAATATGAAGGGGGGAATTTTATTGGCCGATGGAGAAATTGTTGCTTATACTGTAGGTGAAGTTCTTAATTCCGATACTATAGTAGTTCATATAGAGAAGGCTTTTTCTGAAGTAAGAGGTGCCTATCCAATGATTAATCGAGAATTTGTTAAAAGAAATGCTCCTGGATTTAAGTATGTTAACCGTGAGGATGATATTGGAGATGAGGGGCTTAGAAAGGCCAAGGAGTCTTATTATCCTAGCTTATTGTTAGAGAAATTTTCTGCAACGCTCATATAAAATTTTGTAGTATAATTTTTTAATTATATTTGCATAAATAAGAAATAATTTATAGACTTGGAACCTCCCAGTAGAATTTTAGACAGTAGTATTTTAGACGATTATTTTTCCTTAGGGATATTTTTGATTGTTGCGCTGTTGGTTTATGCCTTGGTTTCAGGAATTAGCCTCTCTTTTACTTTTTTAAAAGAAGATTCGCGGGCTGGTTCCAATAAAAAGGGTAAACAGGTATCTCACCTTTTGTCAAGTCCAGATAGTTTTCATGGGACAGTTTTACAGTTTTCATTACTTGTAAAGCTTATCATTATTTTTCTTTCTATTCGTTTGCTCAACTCTGTTGTTGGAGCTGCTGCTTTATCTATTGTTCTTATCTATTCGGTGAATGAGATTGTAAGGTTAGCTGTAAAGGGTAGGGAGAGTGACTTCTTTTATGGTACTTCTTTTTTTACTATAATAATGAGTGCAGTGGCTACTCCTTTCAATGGGTTGCTGAACCGATTTACTCTTGTGTTAGATCAAGAGCGGGAAGAGCGCGAGGTACAGTCTTTAGAAGAGATTACGGAGATAGAGGAGGGTTCAAATATTAAGGATGCCCAAGAGAGGACATTATTAAAAAACATAGTTGCTCTAACTAATACCTCGGTTTATGATATTATGAAGCCTAGGGTAGAAGTTATGGCTCTTAGTTCTACTATGAGTGTTAAGGAGGTAATGGAAAGAGCCGTTAAATGTGGTTATTCTAGACTACCTGTTTTTGAGGATAGTTTAGATAATATTCAGGGGTTTCTTTATATTAAAGATTTAGTGGGATATTTAAAGGAGTCTAATGTAGATTATGATTGGAAACAGCATATAAGAGAGGCCTATTTTGTTCCGGGTAATAAAAAAATTAGCGATTTGCTAGAGGAATTTAGGCAAAAGAAAATTCATTTGGCGCTTGTGGCCGATGAATATGGAGGGACCGACGGTATTGTTACTTTGGAAGATGTTCTTGAAGAGATTGTTGGCGAAATTTCCGATGAATCAGATAAATCACAATAGAGAATATGGGACTAATTTTAAATAGAGAATTAGAAAACGGAGCAGTAATCTCTTTATGGGAAATAACAGAGACAGAAGAGCAGTTGCATTTGCTGAGTTCTATTCCTAATGATGAGTTGGAAGAGTTACAACTTATTAGAAATGCTGCCCGTCGGAAAGAAAGACTTGCGGTAAGGGCATTGTTGGACCAAATTTTTGATGATAAATTATATTTAGGCCATCATGATAATGGACGTCCTTTTTTGCAAAATAGTCTTATAGAAATAAGTATCTCCCACACATCTAGGTTTGCATGTACTCTAACTCACCCCGAAGAGAGTGTTGGGATAGATATTGAAATGCTTAGTCGAAATTTTACTGCTGTAGAAAAAAAAGCTCTTTCATTTGAAGAGATAGAAAACTTGAGTGAGAGAGATCGTAAGCTACATCTTGCTATTTATTGGAGTGCCAAAGAGGCAGTGTTCAAAAGAATGTCTCGTTCGGGTATTGACTTTGCCAAACAGATTTTTATTAAAAAATTTAACCCAAAAGAGAGTGGCCAATTAACTGCAATATTCCGGGATAAAGATGGTGAAGAACAAGAGTTTGACCTTAATTATGAAATTTTTCAAGACCATATAATGGCCTGGATAGTTGGGTAGATAGTTGGTTTGATGTTTATTTAAGAATTTGGGCCGAATGGTCTTTGGTTTTAACCTTTTCAATAATATTGGTTATTACTCCCTCTGGGTCAATCACAAAGGTTTTTCTAATAATCCCATCATATTCTTTTCCCATAAATTTCTTTCTGCCCCAAGCTTCATATGCTTTAAGGATAACTAGTTCAGTATCTGCAATAAGAGGAAATGGTAAATTGTGTTTTTCTATAAACTTTTGATGTGATTTTTCACTGTCTTTGCTTACTCCAACAATCTTATAACCTGCACTTATAAACCTATCGTAATTATCTCTTAAATCACAGGCCTCGGCTGTACAACCAGGAGTATTGTCTTTGGGATAAAAATATAATACTAGTTTTTTACCTTTAAACTGCTCTAAAGAAATCTCTTTCAAATCCTGGTCTATACCCACAAATTCTGGAGCTTTATCACCAATTTTTAACATAGCTTTTTGTTTTAATCAACAACCAATTAGGCAAAATGTTTATCTCCTAATATTATTATAGACTATTAATAAAATTAGCTATCAAAAAAGGCTGTCTACATGTTAGACAGCCTTTTTTCTAAGATACTTGTAAATAGCGATATTGGGTTTGATGGTTTACATCATTCCGCCCATTCCGCCCATTCCAGGAGCACCGCCGCCGCCCATTGGCATTGGATTCTCTTCTTTTTGCTCGGCCATAACACACTCTGTAGTTAGGAACATTCCTGCAACAGAGGCTGCATTTTCAAGAGCAACACGAGTAACTTTAGTTGGATCTATAACTCCTGTAGTATACAGGTTTTCGTATTTGTCTGTTCTGGCATTGTACCCAAAATCGGATTTACCCTCTTTTACTTTTTGAATAACAATACTACCTTCTACGCCTGCGTTTTCTGCAATTATACGAAGTGGCTCTTCAATTGCACGAGCAATTATAGATATACCGGTGTTTTCATCGTCATTATCACCTTTAAGATTTAGAAGATCTTTTATTGCACGAATGTAAGCTACTCCACCGCCTGGTACAGTACCTTCTTCTACAGCAGCACGAGTTGCGCTAAGTGCATCATCTACACGGTCTTTTTTCTCTTTCATTTCTACCTCGCTAGCAGCACCAACATAAAGAACAGCAACACCACCTGCTAGTTTAGCAAGACGCTCTTGAAGCTTTTCTTTGTCGTAATCGCTGGTAGTACTTTCTATCTGTTTGCGAATTTGAGCAACCCTATTTTCAATAGCAGCTTTTTCGCCAGCTCCATTAACAATTGTAGTATTCTCTTTATCGATAGAAACTTTATCGGCAGTTCCTAGCATTTCCATTGTGGCAGCATCCAACCGAAGTCCTTTTTCTTCGGAGATTACAGTACCGCCGGTAAGGATAGCTATATCTTCCAACATCTCTTTACGTCTGTCGCCAAAGCCTGGAGCCTTAACAGCAGCGATTTTTAAAGTACCACGAAGGCGATTTACTACCAAAGTAGCTAATGCTTCGCCATCTACATCCTCGGCAATTATAAGAAGTGAACCACCACCTTGTGCGACTGGTTCAAGTACAGGCAAAAGATCTTTCATTGTAGAGATTTTTTTGTCTGTAATTAAAATACGCGGTTTTTCAAGAATAGCCTCCATCTTCTCTGGATTGGTCATAAAATAAGGAGAAATATAACCCCTATCGAACTGCATACCTTCTACTACTTTAACCTCGGTATTGGTACCTTTAGCCTCTTCTACAGTTATAACACCCTCTTTCTTAACGCGACCCATAGCCTCGGCAATAAGTTTGCCTATAGTTATATCGTTGTTTGCCGAGATTGTAGCAACTTGTTCAATTTTTTTGATATCGTCGCCAACAGCATTGCTCTGTTTTTTTAGAGAGGCAACAACAGCAGTAACAGCTTTGTCAATACCTCTTTTGAGGTCCATAGGGTTTGCACCAGCTGTTACGTTTTTAAGACCTACATTAATAATTGATTGAGCAAGAACGGTAGCTGTTGTAGTACCATCTCCCGCTTGGTCGGCAGTTTTTGAAGCTACTTCTTTAACCATCTGAGCACCTATGTTTGCAAAGCGTTCTTCTAGTTCTATCTCTTTCGCAACAGTTACTCCATCTTTGGTTACTTGTGGTGAACCATATTTTTTATCTATTACAACATTTCTCCCTTTTGGACCAAGGGTTACTTTTACTGCATTTGCAAGAGCATCCACACCATCTTTCATAAGATTGCGTGCATCAATGTTGAATTTTATTTCTTTAGCCATATTATTTATTTATTAAGCTGTTTTATTAAATGTTATTTAGGAGATTAAATTAACCTATAACGGCTAAAACGTCGGATTGACGCATCATAAGATAGTCTTTGCCATCTACATTAATTTCTGTACCCGAATACTTACCGTAAAGAACGATATCGCCGGTCTTAAGTTCCATTGGTTCATCTTTTTTACCACTACCGGTAGCTATAATAGTACCTTGTTGCGGTTTCTCTTTAGCTGTGTCAGGAATGTACAATCCACTTGCTGTTTTTGTCTCTGGCTCTTTAGCTTCTACTAGAACTCTGTCTGCTAATGGTTTGATGTTCATAATTAATTGGTTTTAAATAATTTTTTGTTTGTTATTATATAAATTATATTTTCTGAAACAACTAGGACAAATTAAATGCCAAATAAAGCTACTGACAAAATGTCGCGAAGAAATAATTATATTTGTTTCAAATTTTAAAGAATGACTATAGAAAATCACGAATTATTTATGAAAGAGGCTTTGAAAGAGGCTCATAAAGCATTGGAAAGAGACGAGGTACCAATAGGTGCAGTTGTAGTTTCGGAAGGCCGAGTTATTGCTAGAGCACATAATTTAATGGAGGCCTTAAATGACCCCACGGCACATGCCGAGATGCAGGCAATTACCTCTGCTACAAATGCTTTTGGGGGGAAATATTTAGACCATGCTATAGTTTATGTTACAGTTGAACCTTGTCCAATGTGTGCAGCAGCCTTAAATTTGGCTCAGGTAAAAAGTTTGGTTTATGGTGCTTCCGATTCTAAAAGGGGTTTTTCTCTTTATTCACCTTCTTTGTTACATTCAAAATGTGAAGTTTTTGGAGGTGTTATGGAGCAAGAGTGCTCTCTATTGGTGAGTGATTTTTTTAAATCTAAAAGAGAAAATAGTTGATCTTAATTAAAATTATTTGAGACTTTATGTTGGAATTATTCCAAAATTATGAATTGATAGGTCTTTTTGTGGCCTCTTTTTTGGCTGCAACTATAGTTCCATTTAGTTCTGAGGTTGTGTTAACTGGAGTTCTATTGGCTGGACTAAATCCATTAGCAGCTTTTTTTACAGCAACTGCCGGAAATTGGTTGGGCGGAATTACCTCTTATTACATTGGACATCTAGGTCGTTGGAATATAATTGAAAAGTGGTTTGGTGTAAAGGAAGAGAGCTTGATAAAACAAAAAACAAAAATTCAGAAATATGGAAGTCTTATAGCGTTTTTTACATGGTTGCCCATTATAGGAGATGTGTTTGCGATAGGGCTTGGCTTTTACAGGATTGATTTTATTAAAAGTGCTATTTTCATGCTTATAGGTCGGTCAATAAGGTTTGCGTGCTGGATTTTTCTCTTTAGTTTGTATGGAGAAAAAGTATTTCACTACTTTATTAGCTAATTTTTTTGCAACAAATAAAAAAAACAATATCTTTGCAGTCCCAAAATCAAGGGTATTGACCTATGGTGTAATGGCAGCACTACTGATTTTGGTTCAGTCAGTCCAGGTTCGAATCCTAGTAGGTCAACATAAAAGGAGCAGTCTCTAAACAAGATTGCTCTTTTTTATTAACCCTTTCTTCAAATTTTAATAAAAAGAAGCTGCCCTTTTGAGACAGCTTCTTTTTATTACTTATATGTACTCTTCAATTTGTTAGTACCTACTCTTTTATTAGCTATATCTACTCTTAAATTAGTTAGGATAGATACTGTTCGATATTAGTTGTAATTAACAGTAACTTCGAATTGACCTTTATATTGACCTGCAAGTTGGTTTGCTTCTACATTAAGAGTAGCACCTAGTTGGAATACCTCTTCGCCTTTGTCTGTTAGAACTTGTTTTGCATTGGCAGTGAAGTTTGTAACCTTCATTTCGCTCCCTTTATCACCTTTAAGATTAGTGCTTTTTGGAAGTGTTAGGCTATATGCAGCACCTGAAAGACCGGTTACTTTAAATTCTGCTGAATTTACTTCTCCTTGAATAGATGGGAAATATGCTCCACCCTCATTTTTTCTGTTGTTCTTTGTATCTACTGTAACAGTTCCTTTTTCTGCCGAGGCTATGATGTTACCAAACCTAAGTGCTGCAGTGTTATTAATTGTAATAGGAGCAATGATAGTTGCGAAAGCTTCGCTGGTAGCGTTTACTTGTGGAGTTTGTGCAAATGAAACAGAAGTGAATCCTAAGATTGCGATTGCTAGTGTAAAGAATTTTAAATTTTTCATGATTGTAATTTTTATATTATTTATTTTTATTGTTTGCTATTTGATTGTGTTATGTGTTCTTGCTATTTGTTCTTGCTATTTGTTCTTGCTATTTGATCTTGCTATATGTTCTTGCTATTTGATCTTGCTATATGTTCTTGCTATTTGATCTTGCTATATGTTCTTGCTATTTGATCTTGCTATATGTTCTTGCTATTTGATCTTGCTATATGTTCTTGTGATGTGTTTTCAATGTCGCTTCTGCCTATTATAAGTCAGAAAATGTGCCATCATTTTTAAAATGATTTTGAAAAATAAGTAGCTTAAAAAATCTTGCTGCTGTAATGCATTGATATACAATAGTATAAAAATAAAAGAAAAGCCATTATTTTTGGCACGCATTTGCTAAAAATACTTTTTAGCTCCAAAAAGCGCAAAAAAAAACTTTACACATTGTAAAGTTTTGAACTCACATTTAACAAATATTGTAGCATTAAAGAAGGTATCTGCGATGCTATATTAACTGCTGTGCAGGGTTGTTTTGGTCCATTTCGGCAATTTTTTATGGAGACATTCTCACGTAACATACATATTACTAGTTAGTTCACTTATTAAATAGCCTATTTTTTGTAACCGTCCATTGAGCCCCGTCTATTTTGCTGTTTTCATTGCGATTATCTTTGTCGCAAACGTATCGAAAGATGAAAAC
>Ga0265294_10002542_pt1 | contig 23922 bp, 23 predicted proteins | sample MunlanPumphouse3_FD_192504 | JGI IMG/M metagenome (GOLD analysis project Ga0265294, IMG submission 192504) | Groundwater microbial communities from a municipal landfill in Southern Ontario, Canada - Pumphouse #3 | ecosystem: Environmental > Aquatic > Deep subsurface > Groundwater | place... | reverse complement strand
ATTCTCTTCTTTCGCTGCCCCGTCGAACTCAACTTTCTCATCCGGGAAGGGAACAATCACCGGTACTCCCATACATTCGATAATATGGACGTGTATGCGATAGACCGCTTCGATATTTTCAGGTGTCATTGTTTCCAGCCCGCCGTAGGAATAAATCTGCGAATCTTTCAAAAAGATGAAGCGGTCGCAGTAGCGGATTGCCAGATTGAGGTCGTGTATAACAATAGCTACACATGTGTTGTGTTCCAATGCAATATTTTTTACGATTTGAAGCACTTCGTGCTGGTTGTGAAGGTCGAGGTTGCTGGTAGGCTCATCGAGCATTAAAAGCTTCGGCTCCTGTGCCAGCGCCCGGGCAAGCATCACCCTTTGCATTTCACCGCCGGAAAGCTCCGATACATTTCGCAGCGCGAAATCATCCAGTTTCATCCTGTGCATTATATCGCACACTATTTGACGGTCTTCTGTCGTGGCGTCCCATTTTATATACGGCTTGCGTCCCAGAAGTATCATATCGAAAACGGTCATACTGATAGCCCTGTTTTGCTGCGGCACATAGGCAATATTCTGTGCTATGACATTATTGCTCATGGTAAAAACGTTTTCTTTATCCAGAAAAACCACCCCTTTTTGAACGGGGCAAATACGGTCGATACATTTTAAGAGTGTACTTTTACCGGCTCCGTTGTTACCTAAAATAGCTATGCAGCGATTCTTCTGTATATCGAAGCTAATATTCTCCAGAATATTTTTTGAGTTCCGGTTATATGCGAAACTGATATCGTTTATTTCAATCATTTGCCTTCAACCCCTTGAATAATAGGAAAAGAAAGAGAGGAGCGCCTAAAAATGACGTTATGGCGCCAATCGGGAGTATAACCGGCGCAATTACCAGCCTGCCGAATGTGTCGGCTAAAATAAGAAGCAGCGCGCCGGCAACCGCAGAGGACGGAATCAAATAGCGGTAGTCGTTACCTACAAAGCGGCGCATTATATGAGGCGCCACAAGCCCGACAAAGCTGATGATACCTACAAAAGAAACTGCCACCGCCGCCGCCAGAGTGCCGATACACATACTTATCAGCATAACAGACCTGGTATTAACACCCAGACTCTGAGCCGTATCGGCTCCGCTTACCATAGCGTTGTAATTCCAGCGGTTCAATAAAAAGTACACCATTGATGCTACAAATACCACCGCAAGAATCAACAGTTCAGTCCAGCCTGCCGCTCCCATATTCCCGAAGGTCCAGAAAACAACAGCGCTGATTTTCGTTTCATCAGCAAAATACTGCAGCAGGGTAGTGCCACCGGCAAAAAGAGAGCTTAAAGCTACACCGGCAAGTATCAGCCCGGCAGGGCCTAAATCTCTCTTTACCCGCGATAAAAGGATAATAACGGCGGTAGATAACGAACCGCATAAAAACGCGCACAGGGTTACGATATATGGATTGTTGATTGTAATCGCAGTAGCAGCGGAGCTGGTATTTACGACACCGCCGCCGAATACGATAATACCCAGCGCCGCGCCGAAGGCGGCTCCGTGGGATACGCCGAGTGTCGATGGCGACGCCAGCGGATTACGCAGTACACATTGCATAACAGCACCGGAGACTGCCAGAACAGCGCCGACCAGTACGGCAGCAACCACGCGCGGCAGCCTTATATTCATAACTACCATCTGGGACAAATCAGTACCCTGCCCGAAAAGAACTTTGACTACCTCGGAAAGAGGTATATTGAGGGAACCCGCGCCGACTGCAAAAAGCGCTGTTAAGACTGTCGCCAGAATAGCAAGTATTAAAACAAGCCTTTTCCGTCTTAAAAAGGCGTTATACAACTGCAATTGTGTGATACGGTTATCTGCCATAAATCATTATCCGAGAGTTACTTTACAGTAGCCGGCGCCGAATGCGACCAGATTGTCGAGGAAATTATCTACTCCTAAGAAGAATTTGAATACCTCGTTGGCTTTTTGTTCGAAATCGATATCGGCAAACTGTTCCGGATAGAGTACGCTTGCCGCGTAATAGGCATTGACGATCGGTATTTCAACATTGGTATAGTACGAAGTGGAACTGGGATACTGGTAAAGATTGCCACTCTGTACCGCTGTCAGCTGGGCATAAAAATCCGGTATTTTTTCATAATCCGCCCTGACAAGCCCAACCCCTCCGCTATCAAAGAATATATACCGGGGATTCCATTCGATTATTTTTTCTTTATCGATGAGCACACCGCTGACCTTTTCGGAAAGCCCTTCAGTAACATCGTTTGCCAGTATCGCTTCAAAGACGGCATACTTGATATAAACACCATCTATTCCGTGAGCGCCTTTGAAAGTTGCGGCGGCTCCGAGTACAGACGGCTTATCCACATCGGGAACGGCGGATGCCCTGCTCTTAAGATCTGAAAGACAATCGTCAATATAATTAATCACTTCCTCTGCTCTGTCTTCCACTCCGCAGACATCGCCGACCAGACGCAGCGCCTGCTCGTAGTCATCTTCGAACAAAGTACCCATCGGCACCACAACCACCGGCTTACCGGTTTTGGTCTGGATCTCATCTGCCATCTCAGTTGGATATGTACATATAATCACGTCGGGATTAACACTGATAATCTGTTCGGCATAATAAGCCGTAGCGCCGGCTGAATCCGTGCCGACAATCGGTTTAGTTTCCCATATGTCTTTTTTAGCATAAGCGTAGGCTGTAACAGGTGTTACTTGAGTTAAATCCATTCCGCTGTATCCAACCACCTTATCAGCCAGCCCGAGATAGGTAATCATACGGGGCGCATTCCCTAATGGCACAATTCTTTCCACCGTCAGAGGAATCTTAACTACACGGCCGGCGCTGTCGGTAACTGTTCTTGTTGCCCCGTCTTGGGGGGTCCTTCCATTTTCGCAAGCGGTAAAAAGGGACAACGCAAGGATAAGCATTAAAATCAGCGATATAACTTTTTTCATCAGCATGCTTCTCCCCTTTTATTAATACCCCAGCTACCAGCCTCTATCGTATGTCTCAAAACAATCCAGGCAGACCGTTTTTCCGTTTTGAATGCGCATTTTATGTTCAGGGGCCCCTTCACCGCAGACTTCGCAAACCAGAGTCTGAAACAACCTTGCCTTTTCGGGAGGAACAATTTTCGGTTCCGAAAAACTGAATATTTCATCGACAGGCGCACCAAGTAGATATTCCTTCCACTTTGTTCTATCCACATCGTCTTTTCTGCTTACTTTGAGACAAACACGAAGTTTTTTACCGTCGGTACGGTTATAAAAAGAAAAGGCCTGTTTACCTGTGCCGCGATAAATCAGGTTTCCCTTTCCCATAGTACAGCTTAAAAGAGCCTGAACGGCATCCACTCCGCAGGCATCGTTTTCCGTTATGCAGACGATTTGTTCGTCATCGGAGATTCCGATTCCCATTTTTTCAAAGGCTGCTTCGCATGCCTTGAATCCGATTGCCAGCCCGGGGCATTCATGCCCGTGGAATGCGACCGCTTTTTCCCATAATTCCCTGTCCATATATTTCCTCCCAGCTTGTTGCATTTATTACCAATTGCAACTATTTGCACTATCAAATTAAAAAAATATATATAGGATTACCTATATATCCAAACCCTTATTGCAACTTATTGCAATAATAAAATATCAAAGCCCCGTTTGTCAAGGGAAGAATAGTGTTTGGTAACGGCAATAGGACAAAAATGAATGCAGGAGTGACGGCTAAAATATCAGGTTGCTACTTCCCTTTGGAGTTAATCGCAAATTCTTCGAAAAACTTATTGACTGTCACTCTTGTGTTGCAGTAATATTGCAGCAAGGTACTTTTGTGGATACAGCTTATTATATCTTCTATCAAACCGCGATGATAGCTTCATTGCTGGTCACTCCTCTTATCGCTTTTCTAACAATAAGGCGAAGAAGGGTACCGGGTGCAATCGCGATGATAGCTTTGGCTGTTGCCACATTCATCTGGACTTTCGGTTTCTTCCTCGAATCTCACAGTAATACTCTGGAACAGCAAATGTTTTTCAACAATATCGGCTATATCGGCTCTATGAGTGTGCCGGTGGCATTATTCTTTTTTGCTCTGCATTATACAACCGATAAGCCTCGAATTACCGGATGGAGGGTATCGGTATTCTGCTTCATACCCCTGCTTACCATTATTTTGGTGTGGACCAATGACGCTCATAACCTGATGTGGTACGACGAATACCTGTCCGAATCCGGACCTTTTACGGTAACTATGAAAACTTATGGCTTATTTTTTTGGATAACGGCTGCACACAATTACATGCTTGTTATCGGTGCGGCAATAATACTGATACGAAGACTTTTTACCGGCTCACGTTTATATAGAGGACAGGCAATATCGCTAATAATTGCAGTCATTTTACCGCTTCTATGGAATGTCATTTATATATTCGACTTACTCTCACTCCCCCGTAAAGACCTGACTCCTGTAATGTTTGCTATTTCGGGAATATTTATCATTTTGGGATTAATGCGATTCCAGTTGCTTGAAACAATACCCTTTACGCGCCGATTTATCATTGAGCATATGGAAGACGGAATGATGGCTTTCGATATGCATAACCGCCTTCTCGAAGCCAACCCGGTCGCACTGGCGCTCTTCGGACTGGATAATAAAAGTATCGGTAATATAATCGACAAAGATTCCCTCTTAAAAGTGATAACGGACCGCTTTTTATCCAAATACAAGGGATGTGTTGAGCTGCCGCTGACATTTGAAAATGAGGAGCGCATATACGAGCTTGAAGTAGTCCCCATGCGTGATACACTCAAGCGTCAATTAGGATGGATGACCGTTTTGCGCAACATCACGGAACGCAAGCGTCAGGAACTGGAATACCGCACTATTCTTCAGACCACAGCAGACGGATTCTGGCTTACGGATATGCAGGGCAGAATACTGGATATAAACAATGCATATTGCCAAACGGTCGGGTATAGCAGAGACGAACTGTTGAAAATGAGTATTTTCGACATCGAGGCAGCCGAAAGCCCGGAAAATGTGGCAGCTCACATCGAAAAAATAATGAAGGAAGGAAAAGACCGTTTTGAAACCCGCCACCGGCATAAAAACGGCAATGTTGTCGATGTCGAAGTCAGCGTTAACTATCTGGATATCGGCGGCGGCAGAATGGTTGTATTTGTAAGAGATATCACTCAACGAAACATAATGCAGGAGCAATTGATAGCTCAAGACCGACTTGCTTCTATCGGACAGTTAACAGCCGGGGTAGCTCATGAACTCAATAATCCGCTTACAAGTATGATGGGCTTCTCCGAACTGCTGACGGAGAGGGAACTGCCCGATGACGTGCTGGACGATATCGGTATTATTCACAGTGAGGCGGAACGCGCCGCAAAAATCGTAGAAAACCTGCTTACATTTTCCAGAAAGCATCACAAAGAAAAAACCCATACCAATGTTAATGAAGTAATCGAAAAAACACTTAGGTTACGCACAACAGAACAAAAATTAAACAATATACAGACGGATACGTATCTTCCACCCGACCTGCCGGAAACATTGGCAAGCGCCCTGCAGTTACAACAGGTTTTTCTCAATATAATCATAAATGCCGAGTTCTTTATGTTAAAAACTCATAAAAAAGGCAATCTTACCATCATAAGTGAACAAAGGGGAGATTTCATTCGTATCACTTTTAGCGATGACGGACCCGGAATCCCACAGGAAAACTTTAAACATATTTTTGTTCCTTTTTTCACCACCAAGGAAGTAGGCGAAGGGACGGGGCTCGGCTTGAGTATCTGCCACGGCATAATAACCGAGCACGGCGGCAGAATTTGGGCTGAAAACAATGCTGACGAAGGCGCTTCAGTTATAATCGAGCTGCCCGTCTATATATCACCGGAAATAATCTAAACTGATTAAAATAAAAAATGATGAATATGGAAGAACAACTGATTGCTCCCTGCGGTATGAACTGCGGATTGTGTATAAACTATCAGGCGCTGAAAAACGACCTTGATAAGCAAGGGTTTAAGCGGATGTATTGCCCGGGTTGCATACCGCGCGGAAAAAACTGCATCTTTATGAGCGGACACTGCAGGCTTGTAGGCAAAGGACTGGTAAGATTTTGCTACCAGTGCAAGGACTTCCCCTGCACCCGCTTGAAAGCCCTCGATAAACGCTACCGCACAAAATATCATATGAGCATGATAGAAAACCTCACATTTATTAAAGAGTACGGAATGGATATGTTTTTGGAAAAGCAGCGGGAGCAATGGCGCTGTACCGAATGCGATGGTGTAATTTGCTGCCACAACGGATTATGTTCAAACTGCGAAATCGATAAGCTGAAACAAAATAAAAAGTACCGCTGGGGAGAGTGACAACAGCAGCGTTATCCGCCTGTATTTTATTTTTATTCGATGCCGGTTATTAAATATGTTATAATTTTAGACAACGTGGCTGTAGCTGACCTGAAATAATATTTCTTTATTTAAGTGTAGTTATCACCCCCGCAGTTTCACCACAGGTTTCGACGGTTATTGTCTGAGCATTGATGGAATCTTTCCTGCCATCCGTTATCAGGCTCGGTTTAGATTGTCGTTGAGGATGCAGGAAAATATGTTAAAAGCCGATTTACATGTCCACAGCAATTATTCTTATGATTGCCTAAACAGACCTGAAGATATAATCAGACGTTGTCTGGATACAGGAATCAACTGTATCGCCGTAGCAGACCACGGCACTGCCGAAGGCGCGTTAAAAATACAGCAGATGGCACCGTTTCAGGTAATCATAGCAGAAGAGATAATGACTCCCCACGGTGAAGTAATGGGAATGTTCCTAAAAGAGTCCGTACCCAATAAAATCCCCTTTGCCGAAGCCATATCACGTATCCGAGAACAGGACGGGCTGGTCTGCGTTCCCCACCCCTTCGATAAACCCAACCGCCACGGTCTGGGCAGAAAAAATCTGGAGCAATTTATCGATGATATCGATATAATAGAGGTATTTAACGCCCGCAGCCCTCTGCCCTGGTTCTCAAAGACATCGCTTGCAGCCGCTGATAAATACGGAAAAGCCAAAAGCGCCGGTAGCGATGCCCATACCATTAACGAAATCGGCTCTACATACATAGAGATGCCCGAATTTTGCGATAAAAATGATTTCCTGACAGCTCTGGCACGGGGTAAAATCCACGGCAGGATAACCAACCCGTTTGTGCTTCTGGGAAGCTCCTGGGCAAGAATAAGAAAAGTAATGTAGCAGATATGTAATATAAAATCGCATTTTTTGCTTCTTTGAAAGGTTATAAATTTTGAAAAGAGCAGTAAGCATCAGCATCGGTTCATCGAAACGCGATAAAAAAGTTATTATCAATTTACTGGGTGAAGATATCAGTATCGAACGTATCGGTACCGACGGCGATATGACCGCCGCCGCCTTGAAATTTGCCGAACTGGACGGCAAGGTGGATGCCTTCGGTGTGGGCGGAGCCGACCTGGGAGTCCTTGTAGACGGGAAGTGGCACCCGCTTTATTCCGCAATGAAGCTGATACGTTACATAAAAAAGACACCGGTGGCAGACGGGGCAGGTTTGAAAAATACCCTTGAAGAGAGAGTGGGCACTGTTTTGGAAGCCGAACTCGGGGATTATATCGCACAGTCGGGCGGGAAAAAGGCTTTTATAATGACCGGCACCGACCGCTGGGGGCTGACAGAAAGTTTTACCAATGCCGGTTATGATTGCGTTTTCGGCGACTTGATGTTTTCACTGGGCATTCCCATACCCATTCGTTCAATAAAACAGCTTAAAGTGCTCGCTTCCCTGCTGATGCCCGTAGCAGGTCGCCTTCCGTTTAAGTGGATATATCCCACCGGCGAAAAACAGGAAGAAAGAAAGCCCAAGCAAGCAAAATATTTTAAACAGGCTACAGTAATCGCCGGAGATTGCCATTACATAAAACGCTATATGCCCGACGATATGAGCGGGAAAGTGGTAGTTACAAATACCACCACGCCGCAGGATGTAGAATTATTTCAAAAATGCGGGGTAAAATACCTGGTAACGACTATGCCGGTACTCGAAGGGCGCTCTTTCGGCACAAATGTAATCGAAGCGGCACTGATTGCCATTTCCGGAAAAGGGCGCAAACTCGATATGGAAGAATACAACCTGCTACTGGATAAAATCGGGTTTAAAGCCAGCGTTCAAAAACTGAATTAGGATAAAACTGCGAAGGAAAATCATATCATGGATGCAATCGTTTTAGCCGGAGGCACTCCCAAACCGGGAGAACCGCTGTATCCGTACACCGGGGGCATGCCGAAAGCAATGCTGGAAATCTGCGAAAAACCGATGATACAGTGGGTACTGGATGCATTATCGGATTCCGAATCGGTTGATAATGTAATCATAGTAGGATTGCCGAATGACTGCCACGTTCACTGCTCCAAAAAAGTTTATTTTGTAGCCGACCACGCCGGGCTTACCGAAAATCTGGGCGCCGGCGCCAAAAAAGTGGCACAGGTCAATAAACAGGCCACGCACGCCCTTTTTGTATCCTCCGATATTCCGATGGTTACCGGTGAAATGGTCGACTGGATAATAAACGCAACGCAGGGCGAAAACAAAGATATGTTTTATAATGTTATCTCCCGCCAGGTTATGGAGAAAAGATTTCCGAACTCCTGCAGAACATACATTAAGTTCAAGGATATAAAGCTTTGCGGCAGCGACCTGCACGTATTCAGTTTGCGTATTTTACTGGAAGAAAATAAAGGTATGCGTAAAAAACTGGCAGAGGCGCGCAAAAGCCCCCCAAAACAGGCAGCGCTAATCGGTTTTGGTACTCTTTTTCTTTATATAATCGGGCAATTGACACTTACAAGGGCTGAAAGAAATATATCAAAGAATTTAAAAGTTACCGGAAAAGCCGTTATATGCCCCTTTGCCGAAGCAGGGATGGATGTCGATAAACCCCGCCACCTGGAAATTGTAACAGCAGGGCTGCAAAAAAGGCTGGAAAATCTTAAGTAGTTTTATCTTTGCAACAGCTATAAATCCGCAATAATTCATTTAGAGAATAATGATAAAATAGACGATTAGCAGCTGTTTTCCCGTAATATTGACACGAATATACTGTGAGTGTTATAAATTATCACAGTTCCACATCTTTACATTATTTAACAAGAGGTAGCAGTTCTAATGGACAATTCAATTCAAGGCAAAATAGTATCTCACTTACATCCGGTATCGGAAGGAATAAAAGTAGCTGATATACGCATCGGGCTCGGATATTCCAGCGTGCATCTGGATAACGGCAATATGGGGGTAGCGTGGACGGCTCATAACGATTCCGGCAACTGCACCCACGAAAACAGAGCCGGAAAACTGGCCGGCAGCCCTGCCTCAGAACTTCTGGAAATGCTGGTTTCGGCTGAAAAACCCCTTTCACGTACCATAGGGCTGGCAACCGCCAATGCACTGGTTGCAGGACTACCCGGCCGGCAATTTGCCGAGAAGGATGCTTTTGATATGGTCGGGGTAAATGCTGAAGATAAGGTGGTAATGGTGGGATTTTTCGGTCCGGTTATTCCCAAACTGAAACAGACCGGCTGCAAGCTCGATGTTTTGGAGCTTAAAAGCAACAGGCCCGGAACCATCTCCCCCGAAGACGGAGGAAAAGAGTTGGCAGAATGCAGCGTGGCAATTATCACCGCTACCTCAATTATCACGGACACGTTTGATGATTTAATGGCAGGGCTTGGCAATCCGCGAGCTGTTATTGTACTGGGGCCTTCAACTCTGATGTATCCACCGGTATTTACCGGAACGCCGGTAACTCACCTGGCAGGGTCGCTGGTAAAGAATGCTTCCGGTGTTAAGAAAATCGTTTCCGAAGGCGGGGGTACTATGATACTGAAGCAGTATCTGGATTTTAAGACGGTCTGTATGTAGGTTTAATACAAGACCCGTGCTGTTATCTCTCTCAGTATTCCGATAACCTGAAAGAGTTTCTAATCGAATAGTCTATTAGCCACCTTTATGGTTTTAGATTATCTCTATCCGGGGAAAATCCTGAATGCCTGATCAGTAACACATTTATCAAAGCTATTTATCATTCAAACCGCAGGCTAAATTAACAGCAATCTCGAATAATATCCGGGGAGCTATTTTACTTAAGTAATCATAGAAATAGTTCTCTGCCTTATTCCCGCATTCATCCGATAGCGCCCTGATAATAACAAACTGCTTTTGGTTAAGATAAGCAGTCTGGGCAACTGCTGCTCCCTCCATATCCACGCAATCTCCGCCAAAAGACTCGATAAGTTGTTTCTTCTTTTCATTACCCGAAATAAACTGGTCACCGGTAATAATACTGCCAACAAGTACTTTGGGCTTGTGGTTACTCGATCTGTGAATTGCAAAATGTCCATCCTGCGGTTTTAATAAAGCCTGTATTGCAGCTTGCTCGGCTTTTTCAATAAGTGTTTGACTTGCCTTAAATACATTAATCCCTAAAAACGGAATTTCGCCCAATGCGAAGCCCAGCCCGACCGCATCGACATCGTGATACCTGGTATCTTTTGATATGACAACATCTCCGATGCTCAAACTACTGTTTATTACTCCGCCTACTCCGAGCAGTACAAGCCTGTCAGCATTAAAGCGGTCTATCATAATCTGTGTAGCAAGTGCGGCGTTAACCTTACCCACCCCGCTTTTAGCAACTACTACAGGCACGCCCGAAAGTAAACCGGAAACAAACGTAATACCCGCATATTTCTCCTGAACCGGCGCTGAAATACTATCACGAAGCAGGCATAATTCTTCCTCAAGAGGGGTAATTATATTTAACTTTGGACTATTCATTTCGCACTTCTCTTTCTAAAATCGCAGTCGGCTTAAACTGAATGCTTTGGAATATTTTATATGGCGGAACGGGGCATACCGCCTTGTCGGTATTTTCTAAATACAATCAGGAATACTTAGCCGTATATATTATACACAGAACTGCCAATCTTTTCTAAACAGTTTAAGTTTTACGGCTAGTGAATAGGGCTGCCGTTTAAGTCTAGACAACATTAGAGGCAGGGTTTATAATCTGAATCGTTATGACCGATTCCGATAAATTAACCGTTTTATACAGCCGTGACGAGATAGCCTCAAAAATCAAGCTTTTGGCAAGAAAGATAAGCAGGGATTATAAAGATAAAAATCCGCTCCTTATATCTATTCTTAAAGGGTCCTTTATGTTTACAGCGGATTTGGTTAGAGAGTTGGACTTTCCTTTGGAAGTGGAATTTGTGAGGCTTTCCAGTTATGGCAAGGGGACAAAAAGCTGCGGGGAAATTGAAGTTATACAGGGCGTAATTTTTGAAGTTGAAAACAGGGACGTGCTGATAGTCGAAGATATTGTCGATAGCGGGTTGACCGTTGAATTTCTTAAAGACAAATTAAAAGAGAAAAAAGCAGCCTCGGTAAAAGTCTGTGCCTTAAGCAGCAAACCATCTCAGCATACCTTGCCTGTAGATATTGATTATCTCGGTTTTAATATTCCCGATAAATTCGTAGTCGGTTACGGATTGGATTATAATCAGCAATTTCGAAATCTTCCCGATATTTGCATTATGGAAGAAAATAAATAAAAGGGTGTGAGATTAATGTCTGATAGTATAGTTGATTTAATATCGGTAGCTAAAGGCGATGCACCTGCCGATTTGGTTTTTACCAACGCAAAAATCGTAAATGTTTTTTCGGGTGAAATAGAATCCGGTAATGTTGCCGTTTATAAAGGCAGGATAGCCGGCGTCGGGGATTATAACAAAGCTAAAAAGGTAATAGATTTAAAGGGTAAGTACTTGGCGCCCGGCTTAATCAATGGCCATACCCATATCGAAAGCTCTATGCTGGATATAGGACAATACGCCAAAGCTGTTGTTTCCAGAGGCACGACGGCGGTTGTTACCGATTTGCATGAACTTACCAACGTCTGCGGATTGGATGCTATCCGCTACATTCTGGGCGGCGCCGAAAAACTGCCGCTGGATTTATTTTTAATGGCTCCCTCCTGCGTTCCGGCAACAAATATGGAAACCTCCGGAGCCAATATAACATCGACAGAACTGCGCCGGATTATGCGCCTTAAGAACGTTATCGGACTGGGTGAGATGATGAACTTTCCGGGTGTTATTTATAGAGACGGAAACGTTTTAGATAAAATTAAGTTGTATCAGGATAAGATAATTGACGGACATTCCCCCGGTCTATCCGGTAAAGATTTAAATGCCTATATGTCCGCCGGCATCTATTCCGACCATGAGTGCGTATCTTTAGCTGAAGCTGCAGAGAAACTCAAGCGGGGAATGCACATAATGATAAGAGAGGGCTCTTCCGAAAAGAACCTCAAAGAGCTGCTACCGCTGGTAACAGATAAGACTTATAAAAGATGTATGTTCGTCGTCGATGACCGCAGTTGTTCCGACCTGTTAAATGACGGTGATATCGACGCAGTGGTACGTAAGGCAATAAGGCTGGGGCTGGAGCCTGTAAGGGCAATTCAACTGGCAACTATCAATACCGCCGAATACTTCGGGCTTAAAAAAACGGGGGCCATAGCACCCGGATATATGGCTAATCTCATCACATTGAATAATCTATCCGACTTAGACATAGACATGGTTTTCTATAAAGGGAAACCGGTTGCCGGAAATGGAAAGGCATTGTTCGATATCAAACCGTATGAAATCAACCGCCCGACAGATTCGGTCCGCATAAAACCGTTCAAAGTGACAGACCTGAAGCTGAAAGCCAAAGGTGATACCGGACTTGTTATCGAAATTGTTCCCGGACAAATCGTCACCAAAAAGAAAACGGAAAAGGTTCAAGTTAAAGACGGGTGTGTTTGCACCGATACCGAAAGGGATATTTTAAAACTGGTGGTGGTAGAAAGACATCATGCCAGCGGGAATATCGGCAAGGGGCTTATTAAAGGCTTGGGGCTGAAGAGGGGAGCTCTGGCGACTTCGGTAGGGCACGATTCCCATAATGTTATCGCTGCCGGGACTAACGACGAGGATATTTACATCGCTATTAAAGAGATAGAAAGATTGCAGGGCGGATTAACCGTAGTTGCCGACGGAAAGGTGCTGGGCAGCCTGCAACTGTCTATCGGCGGGTTAATGTCGGTAGAACCGCTGGAAACGGTATCGGATAAACTGCAGAGTCTGAAGAATATTGCCGCCGAACTGGGAGCGACACTGCCGGATACTTTTGCCACGCTCTCTTTTATGGCATTGCCGGTAATACCTGAACTGAGGCTGACGGATTTAGGATTGGTAGACGTTACCGAGTTTAAGTTAGTGGAATAAACGTTTCTTTTGGTTTTTATATCTATTCGTGACGCTTAGCTGTTGTACCGCTGCCCGTGATTCGTTATATCCCTGTTTGATTATTCAACTCCCCTTGCTGGAGAGGACGATGTTTTGGCGGGTCAACATGCGCATCATAAAGAGGACGACTGTCCAGATGACAACTGCTCCGACTGTATACCACAGGACAAAAGCCCATGAGGTAATATCTATAGTGCCGGTAGCCAGCCCGGCCGGAATGCCTACCATCAGCCCGAAACCAACGAGAAAAGAGGGAGCAATCGCCACATCCGGGTTGCCGGCTAGAGAATACAGGACGATAAAGGCCAGTACGGCAAAAAACAGGAGCGGATTGCTTAAGAAACCAACAACAATAGCCTGTTCCGGAAAGACAAAAGTGTTCCACCCCGGCAAAACCACCGCCAGATTTATCACAAGGAGGACTATTAAAGCAGCAGCCAGTGAAATTATAAAACCGGGGATAAAAACCGCCAGGCACTTGCTAATCCATAATGTTTTAGGACCCAGCGGTGTAGCCATCAGACATTCGATAACGCCGTCCACCTTTTCCTTGGTAATCTGTAAACCGGAAAATCCCCATACAAACGCCAGCAGTATCAACAGGGTAATAAAATACAGTACCAGCCCGATTATAAACTCCACAATCGGCAGGGCTTCCGCTATACCGTACCAATCCTGAAGACGCAGTGCGATGGCAATGCCAACTGCAGCGCCGACCGTGATAACCGCTGCAACAATCAGCATAATGCGGAATGCGGCTGTCGCCACCATTTCACGATAATCGCGCTCAATAACCAGAATCAGATGCTTCAATTTCTACCCCTATAGCGAAAGTATTATTCTTTCGGTAGTCATATTACGATATGCCGGAAACATCCCGATGACGATAACAGTTGCAGTTCCCAGTAAAATAACTGCGAACAACCACGAACCTGCACCCAGCGAAGAGCGGACAGCAAGCTGAATCATTACATTAGCCATCACCGGCAGGAATATTTGCCCGATTACATTAGCCGTGACCGGCTTGCCAACCAGCCCGATGATATGCACAAACAGGGTTACGGCAAAATATAGAAGCGGTACTGCTAAAAGATTGCTTATAAACATCCACGAAGTGAAAATGAATCCCGTATCCCCGCTAAAATAGATGAGATTCAGCACAATAAATGCCACTATGCTCATAATAACGGTGAATATCAGCCCGGGTAAAAATACCGCCAGGCTTTTCCCCAGCCACATTCCTTTCGTAGATATGGGAGTTGCAAGCAGCGCCTGAATATTTCCCCCGGCTTTTTCCCTCACCAGCGATTGATAGGAAAATACGCTCGAATAGATACCGATGGAGATAAAACTGGCGCAGAACAGGATAATTCCCATCGCATTTTCAAGAACAGACATATCGGGTACCGTTTTCTCCATTTCCGGATTCAGAAGCAGCGCCGCTACAATTGCAATAACACCGGCTACACAGATAAATGTTATGGTGAGTGTGATGACGGTAGTGGATATCATCCGTAGCTGATTCTTTATGGCAAACTTCATAACAAGCGCGATGTTACTCATTAACCGTTTCTGCCTCTTTCAGGATAGTGGAATAAAGTTCTTCCAGCGAGGCTTCACGCCGGCCGACTTTTTCTATTTTTACCCCCTGCCCGGCCAAATAGCTGATGATGTCGGAGACTTCGGCAGCCCCCTCCCCGCTCTCGAAAAAGAGATTATTAGAGCTGTAATCGAAGAAACCCAATCCGGTTTGTTGTTTCAGATTATCGATAAGAGATTGGGATATATCGCTGCTGACTTCGACCACAATACTGCTTCTGCCCATTTTCTGCCGCAGGTCTTTCAGTTCCCCGTACATCTTTATTTCTCCGCGGTCTATAAGAGCTATGCGGTTGCAAATACGCTGCACTTCATCCAGATTGTGAGAGCTTAAAAGCACCGTTTTCTTTTCTACCCGCGCGATATCCAACAGTATTTTTCTTATGTCGATTTGTCCGGTAGGATCAACTCCTGCAGTGGGTTCATCGAGGATGAGAACCTCGGGATTGTGTACCATGGCACGTGCCAGCGAAAGCCGCTGCCGCATACCCTTGGAATAAGTACCGGTGCGGTCATCGGCGCGGTCTGAAAGCCCCACCATTTCAAGAACTCTGCGGATACGCGCCGCAGGATCGGGGACAGCATAAATTTCGGCATAATACTGCAGGTTATCGGTAGCAGTCATGGTATTATAAAGACCGTCAGGGTCGAGCGCAAAGCCAACTCTCATACGTGTAGAAGCCAGGCGAATATTCTGCCCCAGGATGTTGAGTTCTCCCGAATCCGCTTCTAAAAGACCCAAAAGTATGCGGATGGTGGTGGTCTTGCCGGCTCCGTTGGGACCGAGATAGCCGAAAATATCCCCGCTATTAACATCGAAAGTGACGTTTTTCAGAACCTGCCGCCTGCCTAGTTTCTTGCTGACGTTTTCGATATGTATTGCTGTATTCATTTTTAAACCTCGTTCCGGGTGCATTTGCCGAAAACCGATTATTCTGCTTCTTTCTTCCTGCCGGCTGCAATATTGCTGAAATACTCAGCGCTGCCTTTCATATTCTGCTCCAGGATATCGATGGTAGCTATCCACAAACCCATTTTCATATCACCGAAGACCAGTATCTTATCGCCTCCATCTATATTAAAATCCTTGCGCGCCTCGGCCGGAATCACTATCTGTCCTCTTTCACTGACCGTGACCGAACCGTAGAATTTCTTACCCTCGGGAGCCTCTGAATTGATATCTTTCATAACTTGTATTCCTTGTATATTTTATTTGTATGATTTACAAAACATATTTTACTATTTTTTCTTATTTTGTCAAGAGCTGTCCCCTATGCTGGCAATACTCGCATTTCAGGCTGTATACCCCTGCCGTTTTATCTGACTGTCTTTTCGGTGTTATAATTACTACTTATTATCATATAAGGGCTTTGTACGCACATTCGACTTTAATAAGAATGTGAATGTAAAAGTTTGAGGGTTTAGTAAAATAAGTAAGACAGTCGTATTTGCTTTTAAAAAAACCATCCCGATTATATTCGGGTACCTGTTTTTGGGTTCCGGATTCGGCATAATGCTTCAGGAAGCAGGCTACAATGCGCTATGGGCTTTATTCGGCAGTCTGTTTATTTATGCCGGTTCGGGGCAATATTTTATGGTAACCCTGCTGGTTACCGGCGCTCCGCTTTTAACAGTAGCCGTTATGACCCTTCTGATTAATTCAAGGCATATTTTCTACGGGCTGGGATTTATCGACCGCTACCGCCGGATGGGCTGGAAATACCCCTATATGGTGATGTCTCTGACTGACGAAACCTATGTTTTGCTGAGTACATGTAAATATCCCGAAGGTGTAGACAGTGATAAAGCAGCTTTTTATATATCTTTGTTTAACCACTGCTGGTGGATTAGCGGCTCTGTATTGGGCGTACTCATCGGCACATTGATTCCTTTTGACTTAACCGGAATAGATTTCTGTATGACGGCCTTGTTTGTTATTCTCCTGTTAAACCACATCAAACAGGTTAAAGCATTTACTCCGATTATAATCGGGCTAATTTCCGCCGTTTTGTTCCTTCTTATAATGGGACCCGATAATTTTATACTACCTTCATTATGCTTTACGGTACTGTTACTGGCATTGCTTAAAGGGCGCATCGAAACGGTAAAAGAGGTATCCGCATCATGACTATCTCCGTATGGGACGCTGTCGCCATATTTGCGGTAACCGCAGTGGCTACCTGGGTAACCAGAGCGCTGCCGTTTCTGGTTTTTGGCAATAAAAAAGAGTTACCTGAGTTCGTAACTTATTTAGGGAGAGTTCTGCCCGGGGCTATAATGGCGACACTTGTAGTCTATTGCTTGAGGTTAATCAACCTGACCGCGTTCCCTTTCGGCCTGGCGGAATTGATTTCGGTGGCGGTTGTCGTAATTCTCCATCTGTGGCGGAAAAATATCTTCTGGAGTATGGCCGGCGGTACCCTCTGCTATATGATTTTAATCAGGACCATTTTCCCGTTTTAAATAGTGCCGGGATTTCTGTAAAACAAAAGACGGGCTGTTAAACAGCCCGTCTTTAAGTTCTTTTTAAACCGATTAGTTTAGCGGCTTACTTTTCTGTAGCAATCGCTGCAATAGACCGGTTTATCGCCGCGGGGTTGAAAAGGAACCTCGGTAGCTTTGCCGCAACTGCCGCAAGTAACCGGGTACATCTGGCGTGACGAAGAATAGCCGCCGCTGTTTCCGCCTCTTTCTGCTTTTCTTGCCGAACGGCATGAAGGACAGCGCTTCGGCTCATTTGTATAACCCTTTGACTGGAAAAATTCCTGGTCTTCTGCGCTGAAAGTGAATGTAGCACCGCAATCGGAGCACTGGATTGATTTGTCCTGAAAACTCATTGAATGACCTCCTCTCTTAAAATTTTTAGTTCAGAGTCTGAGTCATCCAATGGGGATGAGAATAAAATGATTCTTAATTCCTGTAATAACTTCAACTTAAACTTTCTTAATTGTACACTAAGTCCGCAACAATTACAAAGTTACCCGTAAAAAGCTGGTAAAGCAAGCATTCAAGGAGTGATTATTGTGATAAACATAAAAAATCTGTAAACTAATATACCTATGAAAAGTAACCGGATAATTGTTATCGGCGCCGGAGCGGGCGGTATGCTGGCAGCCGGCAGGGCGGCGGAAGCGGGGGCTGAAGTTCTTCTGCTGGAAAAGAACGCTTCCCCCGGCAGTAAAATCCTCATCAGCGGAAAAACACGCTGCAACGTATCCAATTCCAAAGAGCTTGAGGAGTTTATCCCGATGTTCGGGGCTAACGGCAGATTTCTCTACAGCGCATTCAGCAGATTTTTCAGGGAGGACCTGCTGGCTCTCTTAAAACGTTACGGCGTGGAAACCAAGACGGAACGCGGTGGCAGGATTTTCCCTGTATCCGATAACGCAGAGGACGTTGTACGTGCATTAAAAAAATACACTGCGGATAATAATATCAGTTTTCAAACAGGGGTAAAGGTAACCGATATTATTACTATGGACGGGCAGATAACGGGAGTAAAAACAGAAACACAAACGTATCCGGCAATGGCGGTCATTATTGCTACCGGAGGGGCATCCTATCCGGCAACCGGTTCGACCGGGGACGGCTGCCGAATGGCATCAGCTTTGAATCACACCATTGTAACGTTGCGCCCGTCGCTGGTGCCTTTAGTTGTGGAAGAGATTGAGCTGGCAAAGAGTATGCAGGGCGTAACGCTGAAAAACGTGCGTCTGACAGCTTATCAATGCGCTTCGGAAGAAATAGACGTATCGGCTGCACCCACAAAAGACTGCGGACGCGGAATCCCGGGTAAGAAACCCAAACCGCCGATTATCGAAAGCCGTATGGGAGATATGATGATGACCCATTTCGGCGTTGGGGGACCGATTACGCTTCTGATGAGTTTATCTGTTGCCGAAGCGCTGGAAAAGGGCCCCGTCAGCGTTGCGATAGATTTGAAACCGGCTTTAAGTTTCAAGGAACTGGGTGAAAGATTGCAGCGGGATTTCGACACCTACAGCAAAAGGAGCTTTCACAATATACTTAAAGAATTGCTGCCGCAAAAGCTCATCGAGCCGTTTGTTCAGATGTCGCATATCGAAGCGCATAAATTCGGTAACCAGATCAATGCTGCCGAAAGGGAACGACTGCTGATGTTATTAAAATCGCTGCGCTTCAATATAAAATCGACTCTGCCGCTTTCATCCGCAATGGTAACCGCCGGCGGAGTATCTTTAAAAGAAATAGACCCCAGAACAATGGGTTCGAAACTGGTTAAAGGATTGTACTTCTGCGGAGAGGTGATGGATATCGATGCCGAGACGGGCGGGTATAATCTGCAAGCCGCCTTCTCCACCGGATACGTAGCCGGTGAAAGCGCCGCCTCTTTTGTTCGGGGGATTGGATGAGGGGGTGTCCTGTCATGCTGAATTCGTGAGGGACGAATGAAGCATCCGGGGTGGGGTAATATCGCCCCAAAACGCTACATATTAAAAGAGTTCTTTACAAAACGCAAATACCGAATTCCTTCAGGGTTTTCATCAGCTCATACATCGGAAGCCCTACCACATTGTAGTAATCGCCCTCGATTTTTTCCACAAATAATGCCCCCAGCCCCTGTATGGCATACCCCCCGGCTTTCCCGAGCGGCTCACCGGTTTTTATATAGGCTTCGATTTCCTCCGCAGATATTTCCCGGATGTGTACTTTTGTTTCAACCGAATGGGATACGATTTTGCCGGATGATGTATCGATAACGGTGAAAGCGGTTATTACCAAATGTGAATTGTCGCTGATAATCTGAAGCATTTGGCGGGCTTCCTCTTCCGTTTGCGGTTTACCGATTATCTGATTAGCAAGGATGATAAAGGTATCCGCCCCGATAATCAAGGCATCAGGATACTTCCAGGCCACTGAATCGGCTTTACCCAGAGAGATTTCCCTCGCCAGCTTATGCGGCTCCATTCCCTGAGAGAAATCCTCCCGGAAAGTACCCGCATCCACCTTAAAGCTGAGTCCGAACTTCTCGAGCAGCTCTTTTCTGCGCGGGGATGAGGACGCCAAAACTATCTTTTTCATATCCCTCACACAATAGATTAGTACAACCATTGCGGATAATCAATACCCGCCAATAAAAAATTTTTTTTAAGGAATATTTTTGAGGGTTCTAAAATTGTCGTTTAAAGGAATCGGCGAAAAATAACAACGCCGGAAATTAAATTAACGGGAGTCCAGCAAGCGCATCGCACGTTCCAGTTCCTGCCTCATCTCTTCATCCTGCAGGCTCAAATGCTCCCAGCGCGCCTCCAGTCCCTTAATGCGCTCCAGCACCTGCTGATGCCTTGCCGTAGCCTCTACAATGGCTGCTCCGTCGTTACATTTCGTCTCATCGGCATACAGCGCTTCAATGCCGGTCTTTTCATTTTCAAGCCGGGATATCTCATGCTCTACCTTTTCGATTTCGTCTTTTACCGCTTTAGAGCGGCGGAAATACTCGTTGCGCAGCCGGGCTTCCTCGTTCTTGCGCTGTTTTATATCATCGGAAGAGGGTTTTAACTTATTATCCACAGATTGGGCATTAACAGCTTCTTTTTCTTCCCTTTTTTCGATATAGTAGTCGTAATCCCCAAGGTAGATTTTGATGCTGCCGTCTTTTACCTCGATGATTTTGTTGGCTACCTGGTTAATCAGCAAGCGGTCATGTGTAATGAAACAGAGTGTGCCGGTATATTCTTCCAAAACATCCGTGAGTACTTCGCGCGAAGCAATATCAAGATGGTTGGTAGGTTCATCCATCAGTATGAAATTAGCCGGTTTAAGTAGCATTTTAGCTATGGCAAGGCGCGCTTTTTCACCTCCGGAGAGCACTGATATTGTTTTGAAAACATCGTCGCCGGCAAAAAGGAAGGCTCCCAGAAGCGAGCGCAGCTGCTGGTCGGAGGGCTCGGAAGATACACCCCTCATTTCGGAGATTAAATCGTTTCCCGGATTTAAAAGCTCCAGCTGATGCTGTGCATAATAGGCTGTTTCCACTTTATAACCCAACATTCTCTCGCCGCTTTCGAAAGGCAGCACTCCGGCAAGGATTTTTAGCAGGGTGGTTTTACCGGCCCCGTTGGGTCCAACCAGCGCCACTTTATCGCCGCGCTCGATTGTCAGGTCGATGCCTGCATAGACAGCTTTTTCACCGTAGGATTTATAAAGGTTTTTTAGGGTAATAACCTCGCGTCCGCCCGGCTGCGGTTTTGGAAAGTTGAAGTTCACCTTTTTAGTGACGCGCGGCACTTCAATACGCTCGACCTTTGCCAGCATTTTAAGGCGGCTCTGCACCTGTTTCGCCTTGGTTGCCTTGTAACGAAAGCGGTCAATAAACTCCATTTCCTTGGCAATTTTCTTTTCCTGCCGCTCGGCAGCCGCTTCCATTTTTTCCGCTTCTTTCTGCCGCATTTCGATATAGCCGTTATAATTGCCGCTAAAGCGCACCGGCTTGCCGTTTTCGATTGCCAGTATTTTATTCGTTACCTTATTTAAAAATGACCTGTCGTGTGATGTTAAAAGTACCGCCCCCTCGTAGCGCACCAGGTAATTTTCGAACCAGATGCACGATTCCAGGTCGAGGTGATTGGTAGGCTCATCAAGCAGCAGCAGGTCGGGGTTTATAGCCAGTAATCTGGCTAGAGCCGCACGCATCAACCAGCCGCCGCTTAAGCTGTTCAACGGACGCAAAAAATCTTTTTCGGAAAAACCGAGCCCACAAAGTATTACCTTTGCGTGATGCTCGATATCGTTTCCTCCGAGCAGTTCGAAGCGGTGCTGCTTCTCCCCAAGTTCATCAAGCAGGGAAGATTTTTCGGCTTCATCAAGAGCGCCCTCCAGTTTAAGGACTATGGCATCTATGCGCGCCTTCAGCGCTTTGGTTTTTTCACAACTATCTGTAATTTCTTCAAGCAGAAGTTTATTCGAAAAAGGCTCTACGTCCTGTTTCAGATAGCCGACGGTCATTCCTCTCTGACGTGTGATTACGCCCTCATCGGGGGTGATGTTACCGGCTATGATTTCGAAAAGAGTCGTTTTACCGGAGCCGTTAGGACCCAGCACGGCGATGCGGTCGCGCTCGCCCACGCTCAGCGATAAACCTGAAAAAAGAGTGCGCAGACCGAATGATTTGGAGAGATTACTGATATTTAGCATACTAGATTATACATTCTGAAAGCCGCTTGGGGGAAATGTGCTCCTGATGTCAATAACCCGTGTGTGAAACGCGCCTATCAGGGTTTGACTGCTTTAGGGGCAATGGTATTTTCCACCCTCAAAAAAGCTTCAACCGCATCGGGGACAAACTGGCTCCCCGAACCCTTTTGAATTTCTTCAAGAGCTACTTTATGCCCCAGAGATTTACGATAGGGGCGGTCGCTGGTCATTGCGTCGTAGGCATCCGCCAGCGCCATAATAGCGACGCCTATGGGGATCTGCTCACCGGACAGTCCGTCGGGATATCCGCTGCCGTCGAAACGCTCGTGGTGTAAGCGCACCATATCAAGAATCTCATGTTCTTCCACAACCGGTTTTAAGATACGCTCCCCGATTATTGAATGCGTTTTGATATGCTCGTATTCTTCCGGGGTAAGCGGAGCAGGTTTATTTAATATCTCCTCTTTTACGCCGATTTTACCGATATCGTGAATCAGACCGGCAAGCCTTATGTTTTCAATACTTCCGTCATTCATACCCAGTTCTTTTGCGATAGCCACAGAAATTTCCGAAACTCGCTCCGAGTGTCCGCTGGTATATTCATCCTTAGCTTCCAGCGCCAGAGCCAGTGCGGTAACGGCGTTCATAAAAGCGTCGCGTATTTTATCCGCCTGCGCTTTTACCTTCTCTTCGAGGTTGTGCTGATAATCCAGAACCTCCAGTTCCAGCCGCCTTGTATTCAGAGCACGCGCCACACTTATTGCCACTTCATCCAGATTAAAAGGTTTCGGGAAGTAATCGTATGCACCCAGCCTGACGCACTTGATGGCAGTTTCCGCATCGCCCACGGCAGTCGCCATAATAACTATAGCATCCGGATATTTCTTTTTTAATTCAGGCAGCAGCTCCATTCCGGAGCCACCCGGCATCATAATATCCAAAATAACCAAATCAGCAGGGCTTTCGTTCATCTTATCCATAGCCTGCCGTGAACTCTCGGCTTCAAAACAGGTATATCCCAACGATATCAGCTTATGGCATAAAAGACGCCTGATAACCGCTTCATCATCGACTACAAGTATCTTCCAATCACCGTTACCGATTTTATTCATTATTCTCCTCGTCAGTCTCTTCAAGCGGATTTATGGGAAGTTCCACTATAAACGTAGCCCCTTTCCCCAATTCGCTTTCCGCATAAATGTTTCCGCGGTGCTGCAAAATTATACCATGACAGATACTCAAGCCCAAACCGGTTCCCTTGCCCACTTCCTTGGTGGTGAAAAAGGGGTCGAACAGTTGCTTCAAATTCTCCCTGGATATACCGGGGCCGTCATCGGTAAAAGATACCCTGACCATCTCTCCGGCTCTCTCGCTTTTAATAATGATTGTGCCTTCGTTGTGCGCCTCTTTCATGGCAAATTCCGCGTTAACGACTATATTCAGAAATACCTGTTGAATCTGGAAATAATCCATCCATATCCGCGGCAGGTCCAAGTCGAGTTCCCTGATAACCCGTATATTATTGACTTTCTGTTCATATTCCCGTAGTTCAAGCACCTTCTCGACAGCCTGATTAACATCCGATAATTGCATTTCGTTGGGATGCTTGCGGGCAAAAACAAGCAGGTTTTTTACTACTTTAGCCGCCCTTTGGGCTTCGCTGTTAACCATCTGCAGGTCTTTTGAAATGTCCTCCGGAATATTCTCCCCCTCCAGAATCAATTGCGTAAGGCCTATAACA
>Ga0265294_10002541_pt1 | contig 23923 bp, 21 predicted proteins | sample MunlanPumphouse3_FD_192504 | JGI IMG/M metagenome (GOLD analysis project Ga0265294, IMG submission 192504) | Groundwater microbial communities from a municipal landfill in Southern Ontario, Canada - Pumphouse #3 | ecosystem: Environmental > Aquatic > Deep subsurface > Groundwater | place... | reverse complement strand
ACACCTCTAGAACTACTCAAAGAAGACTATCCGGATTGTAATGAAGGTGTTTTAAACTTTCCAGTCGTCAATATTAAGGAATATTTGAACTATTACTTTGATTTATTTAACCCTCAACCGTTAGAAACTGTTTATGATCCAAATGAGTTTTTATTGTTCCACGGTTTTGATGAAGAGGACCTAACAGAGGGATACCATGTTTCGATGCTTCACAGTAACACAAAGATTAATTGGGAATGTTGCAGCCAAATTTCGATAATTATATATAAAAATTAAGGATGATTATTTATGGCAATACCACCAGGAACAAATACACTAAGCATCGGACGTTCACCAAGCTTTGGCTTAACCTATTCTGCTAATTATCCTGGGAAAAACCTTAGCGTTCAATCCAATACAAACTTACTAAATACCTCTGGATGGAGCACTGTTCCAAACACAACAGTTCCTGCTAACGGAGTAATTCAAAAATATCCAATCAACACAACAGAAAACAGCTCCTGCTTCTATAGGCTAAATATAGCTATCGACCGGTCACCACTTATAGTAGACCCTAAATTGGAGGATGCCATCTGGGCCTCCCTACCAACCAATACTACAACACTAACCACTAGTAATTTAGCAACCATAGCAACGCTTAATTTAAATGATATGGGAATAACCACTTTAGATGGCATTGAAAACTTAACAGGACTAACAAACATAAGTTTAACTAATAACGCCATTGTCGTTTACTCACCTCTATCTTCTCTACCAATAACCTCAAATGGACTAAACAATCTTGTTACGGTAAAAGAGACTCTGGAAAACAACAACAGAGACCATTTTGCCGAAACTAATTCACCTTTCTATGTGCAAGCGAATACTATTGACCAAACAATAACTGGCACATTAGTTAAATACGTACACTCTGACTATAAAGGTCAAATTCACACAGAAGGACAATGGTACGCAGGATTCCAACTAGCAGAACAAGGGACAACTACTCCACCACTAACAACTGAGCAGTCTGCCTTGCTAGACAACCTCATTACAGCAGGTGAATCTTACTTTCCAAAACTTTCTATCAATGACAATGAAACATCACTTCAAGGTTGGATAAAAACTGACCACACCTCTGCAGCAGACGCTGATGTATTTAGAATAATGACCCTTTCATTGGCTGGCAAAACAGCAGATGCAATTATTGGCTCTAATGATTTCTTCCAATACGAAACCAAAGAAGTTCACGGACTGACCATTCCTTTATGTGGAGTTAACGATACCAATATTAAAATGTTTGACAGTCCTTTTTATACTATCAAAGGCAATCAAACTGTTTTCATTTGGAACCCATCTTACTCATATTCTTATGCGTCAAACCTACTTAACGACCTAAACCCTAAATGGGCAAACCTACAACGTTCACAAAACCTTATTAATTCCAAAGTACTTGATGCTTATGGATTAGTGGATTGGTGTGTTGTTCTTATAGATAACGATACTGGAGAAATATCTACCTCTTTGGATATAGATAAATATTTTCCTAGAACAAACGTTGATAGTTTTCATATTAACCAAATATTTTCTGGAACACTCTATGCTAATAACTGGAAGGAAAAAGAAATCTTCACAGAAGATACTGATGGTTACTTAACCTATAAAAGTGGAGCACCGGCAACTATTGATGCCCTTCTTACTGCACTTGAACCAACAACTCCAGAAAACGCAAAAACAAAACAAGCACTTACGCTTCTAAAGGAAAACTCGGAGCAAGACTTCCCCGGAAGAGGAGAAAATATCAACCTAACTGAACAAAAGGAATGGCCAAGATTTATCATGGACCATTTAATGAGCTACGCCAAATATAATGACGCATATTCTCTGGAGATGATAAATAAAATCATTGAAAAACACGGAATCAATCTTGAAACACACCCAATCTATACCCGATACCAAGCACTCATTGGAAACGATCCGATCACTTCTGATGATAATATAATCAAGGTGCTTGGAGCAGTTGTAAATAAAACTCTTTCCCCCGGAGATCTGCTATATGGAGAACCACTATACGGCCATGGTCTTTTATACTATGAATGGCCAAACGAAATAGTTATTGCCATTAGAACAGCAATAAAAGCTTTAACAAATACCATTTCATCAAATGATGTTGCTACTTTTCATGATAAAGTTTTGGACGTTAGATCCAATGTCTCAATTGGCAACAAAACACATCTATCAGCAATAAATACCTTTATGTCACAACACCCTGACAAATATCAATTTACGTTACCTGACCCAATAAAAGATGACTCAATAGGCACACTTTATGTATACGGTGCAATAACTGCTCAAGAATCTATTGATTTAAAAAATATTTTTATTAATGAAGAAGAAAAAATTAATGGACTTCAGGAACGTTCACTTATAACTGGCTACGGAGAAAAATGGTATGACGGTAAGGATTGGACCTTTAATCAACTAATTATTGGGTTTATTGTTAACTGTGTTCTCCAGAAAATAAAGCTACCCCAAAGTTTGTAATAACTCTTTCAAAAATTGATTATTGATATTATGGCTAGTCTTATAGGCAATAATCTTGGCCCGTACATCATAACCAGAAGCATATAAATCTCCTAACAAATCAAGAATCTTGTGTCGAACAGACTCGTTCTCAAACCTTGGTTCATTAATAAAGCCCTTATTATCATAGGCTAAACAGTTATCAACGCCAGCACCCAATGCTTTACCATCAGCATGTAGTTTGGCTAGATCCTCTGCATTGCCAAAGGTGCGACAATGAAGAATCTCTGACTCAAAAAATTGCCTACCCCTAAAAATAAAGTTTTGAGCTTTAATGGGAACATGAGGAAAATTAATTGTATAATTAATGGTCAATTCATCACTCGGAAAAGCCATTAAAAAAATATCATTGTCATAAAATCTTATCATTGGCTCCTTCAAAGTTAATACTTTTGACTCTGTATTCGTAACTTTTCTTCCAGCTGCCACAAGTTTATCCCAAAAAATTTTCCCACTTCCATCCGCAATCGGTATCTCGTCACCCTCCAGCTCTATTTTCAAGTCGGTTATACTCAGTGCCCATAAAACAGCACAAAGATGTTCAATGGTGCGAATCCACACATTCCCCTTGTTAAGGTTTGTGCCTAAAGAAATAGGAATAACATTTTCAATAGAAAGGGGAATCTCTGTGCCGGTCGTCATATGAACAAAAACAATTCCACCTTGGTAAGGCAATAGTCTCATTTTCACATTTTGTCCTGAGTGAATGCCCACACTCTCTATTTCAACTGCTTGTTCTAAGGTAAATCCCATCAGTTTTTATTAAAGAATACCATGATAAGAAAATCCCAAAGTGAACTTAGCGTCATTGGAATTAAGGATATCTTCTAGATAACCATTAAGCATTAAATCCTCGGATAGTTTAATTCTTAAGCCTGCAGAAAGGTCCCAAGCTGTATCAGAGCCTATAATATCTGAAACAAAATTCAATTGCTCACCCATCTTCATCTCTACTCCAAACATAACTTCTGCTTTAATTGTGGCTGAGTTCAAGTTTGATCTAAACCCAAAATGCCCTGATAATTTATTAGGGAAAGCTTTGCTCACCACCATATAAAGATTAGTATTGGAATATGAAGTAAGTCCTGTTATCCCTGTAGCTAAACCCAACGGATACTCACTTTTATCGCTTAACATATAGTACTTTACATTAACAAACACACCTTCTTGTTGGGTGTTTCCAATAAACCCCAGTTCAAACCCATCAAGAATCCCAAGATTTGCAAAATATTGACCAGTTTTAGCTGTTTGTGAATTTTGAAAATTAACGCCTAAATCATATTCCTTGTATTGAACAGCAACTGCAGCTGGCATATGTATTAAACCATTTGTCCCCGCCATTGATGGCACAGACCAACCCATCGCTCCTATCATTAATAATGCAATAATTACCTTTTTCATTCTTTTTCCTCCTTATATTTTTAGCTCCTAAATCCTACTTCGACAAACTCAGCACATCGCCTAAAGTAGACTTATTCTTATCACACATTTCCAGTCAACCCTACCATTACGATAAACTAGTGGTCTTCATTCTTTCTTTTATTAACCTTCTTAATACAGCTTCTTCCTTTATTACTTCCCTCTGTGGGCCTGCTGGAAAACCTCTAACGACTTGCCCATCGGAAATATCCTTCGTTATGCCAGACCTCGCCATCGCAGTCACATCATTTCCAGTTTTAACATGCCCAGCTGTCCCCACATCACCTGCAAACAGATTATAGTCACCGATTGTTGTACTACCTGCAATAGCACAAACTGAGGACAATAAGCTATGTTTCCCTATAAAACAATTATGAGCTATTTGAATCAAGTTGTCTAATTTAACCCCATCCATAATAACTGTATCTTGGAGGCACCCTCTATCAACACAAGTATTAGCCCCTATTTCCACGTCGTTCCCAATGATAACCTTGCCAATCTGCGCAACTTTGTCCCACTGCTTTAATTGGTTTTTTTCAAATCCAAACCCATCAGCACCAATTACCGCGCCAGAATGGATGAGGCAATTATTTCCAATTATGACCTCATGATAAATAGAAACATTGGCAAAAACTACAGTGTTATTACCCACAACTGCATTCTTACCAATATGTACTCCAGAATAAATTCTTGCTCCAGCACCTATTTTTGCTCCCTCATCTATTTTCACGAACGAATCAACATAAACATCTTTTCCCAAAACTGCTTTTTCTGAAACATCTGCCATTTTTGAAACACCAACACGAATATCTTGTAGATAAAATAAAGAAACTAACTTCGCAAAAACTGCTCTTGGTTTGGCCACCTTAATTATAGACGGAACTGAAAGCTCTGTTGTGTCTGCTACGATTGCTGCTGCACTAGTGACTTGAGCTTTATTTAGATGTTTTTTATCAAGTAAAATCGTTAAACTATCTTCGTTGGCTACATCTAAACTTCTTAAGGTAGAAACCTCTCGATCAACACCAACTAATACGCCACCTATACATTTAGCTATATAGGAGAGCTTCATTTGTTTTTATTATTGAGTTTATCTACAACAAGAGTTGTAATGTCCATACCGCCCACAAGAACAGATTTTTTATCTAGCACTATGTCTAATTTTAGTTGCTTAGATATTGTCTCAGTAGCAACTAGGATATCTTCTTCTATTTCATTAGAAAGTTTTTTGTTTAGTTCTAGCAGTTCCTGTCTTTTTGGCTCAACAGCATTTTCCAATTCTTTCTTAATCTGAAATATTTCTTGTTCTGTACTATCAGGTTGTACATAAGACTCATACTCTTTTTGTTTTAAAGCAAAAAACTCTTGCACGTCCTGTTGTTTTTGAACAAGATCAGCTTGTGCAGCGATTGCTTTATTATAAGACTGTAACACCTCTAATGTATCCACATAACCAATGGCTGTAGCAGAAAAACCCCAACTAAAAACTATTAATCCAAATACAAGTAGTTTTCTCATTTATTTTCTCCTTTGTTAAAAAGTATTTTCAATATTAAAGTGTACTGTCATTTGTCCACTTTGTTTTAAAGAATAAGACTCAAATCCACCATAGTTCTCACCATCACCCCAAGCGAAATCAAATCTTAATGGTCCTATGGGAGTAATAACTTTAAATCCCATCCCATAACCATAGCGCCACTCTGGAGAACCAGCAGCATTTACCATACACTGAGAAAAGCCTCGCCCGATTTTTCCTATATCAAAGAACCCATAAATATTAATTGTTTCATTGATCATATACCTAAGCTCGGTTGTCCCCATTACTCTAGCTCCACCAACGCCAATTGGTGTTCCATCTTCATACCCTCTTATCGTTGTAGAGCCTCCCAAAAAATACCTTTCTGTATCAAAAATTGTTCCAATAGAAGCATCCGCCTGTCCCTTAAAACCAAGAGCAAAATTGTCAGACAATGGGAAAAATTTCTGCGCCTGAAACTTAGTCTTCAAATATTCAACTGACGCTCCCAAAAACAACAAAGAAGTATCAGCCCTAGCAGAAAGAAACTCACCTGAGGAAGGATTAAACCTATTATCTCTAGTATCATAGTTGCCTCCAGCGCCTATGCTTCTTACTTTATAAGAAGAAATCTCTTCAGTAGGCACCTTTTGCGGAATAGGAATTGACTCATAAGAAGAAATATTATTAATCCTAATATTACCAAAAACACTGAGCGTCTTGTCTAGTTTACGCCCCAAAGTCCATTCTCCACCATCATTGTAAGCTTTTAATCCTTGCCCTTCATCTATCTGACCATCTGTGTGCCACAAACGAAATGTTGTCCATGCCCTTGAGCCAAAAATTTCAGGGTAGAACCAAGGATTAAAGTATCTAACTTCGTAATTTGTTTGTTTCTCTCCCCACTGACCTTTAACTGCGAGGTTATAGCCTTCACCCAAAAAGTTAACAAATTCTAATTGCAAGAAACCAAAAAATCCTGAAGTAGAACCGATTCCACCACCGAACTGGAACGAACCAGATCTTTTTTCTTGAACACTTACAACAGCAATAACCTTTTCTGGGTCTATACCGGCAACAGGAGGTTCGATATTAATATTATCTACAAAGCCTGTATTAAAAATACTTCGCATATCTTCTTTCAAGACGTTAATATTAAAAGCTTTTCCTGCTTGAGAGTCCATTTCTCTAGTTATAACAAAGTCCTTGGTATAAGTGAGTCCTTTAATAAAAATATCCTCAATTATCCCTTCATTAATAACAAAAATTAATGCTCCAGCTTCTTTTGGTTCAATAACTTGCTTGATGGTCATCAGAACATAGCCTTTTTCGTGATAATAATCATTTATTGCTCTTATATCGCCTCTAAGTTTTGAATAGTCCAGCACAGCGTTTTCCCTTAAGTCCATGCTCGCCAAAAGTTGTTTTGCAGTAAAAGTATGTAATCCCATAAACTGAACAGATGTTATTCGAGGATTTTCTGTAACCATAAAAACTAAATCCACAGAACCATTCTTTAAAAACACTGGTTCTACTGTTATGTCATCTTTAAATAGTCCTGTTTCATAAACTCTTCTGATGTCATCAATAACATTCTCCGTGACCATAGCTGTGCCAGGTTTACTCTTAAGCATGTTGAAAATATTTGGTTTCTCAGTTGTAAAGCTACCACTAATAATCACCTGATTAATTGTACTAGCGAATAAAGTTCCGAAAAGAAATGATAATAATAATAATCTTTTAATCATAGACCCACCCTCTTTTAAAATCTTCATTCATTCTAACATAAAGCAATAACTGACGGAAGAAGCTAGGTAGATGTTATTAAAAAGCTTGGCCTAAGGCAAAATGAAAAATAAGCTTTTCTTGGTCGCTATAACCAAAGTCCAGCCTAATCGGAACTAATGGAGTAAATATTCTCAGTCCAAGTCCCCCACCCCATTTAAAATTAGAAAGTTGCATAGAATCACTAGTCGCATATCCCCAATCTGTAAAAGCTGCTAACTGCACCCAACTCAATAGTAATGTTCTATACTCGAGGTTTATCAGAAGTTTTTTCGCACCCGAAATAGCAGTTACTGGGTCAACATAAGGATCTTTAAAGCCTCTTAATGAATAGGCACCACCAACACTAAACATATCCTGTTCAAACAAAAGAATAGTGCCATCATCAGAATCCAAGTAGCCTGCTTCAAAATGTAGCCCTAAAACCCCCAAGTTGAGTAACTCTTGAAAAAAGGTATATTTAAATTCATATTTTGCATAAGGAATTCCTCCGAAATTTAAAACCCCAAAGAGGTTGTTTCCCTTCTCTATTTCTATTGAATGCATTGTACCTTTTAATGGATGATTAATGTTCCGAATATTATTCTGCACAAAGGCAAACCTAACTGCACTGGTATAATATGACGGATACGTAGCGGTGGTATCTTGCACGTCTTCCTGCGTAAAGCCCACCAACAGCTTCCTGTCTTCAAAGCTTATTGGCTGTAAAGTTGCTTCCCAGCCACGCCTTTTAACCGGAACTGAAGTACTCTTACCTATAACATTTTCTCTATTTACCTGATGCCACAACGTTAAATCAAGCGGCATCTTGACCCCAAACGGCCAAGGTTCATTATATTTTAAAAAGTAACTATAGTCCTCCAACGGAGCATTAAATAGAGTTTGAGCTTTCAAATAAAGCCCATCACCTTCGTTCCTAAAATTAGGGAATCTTAGCCCAAAGGTAAGGCTATATAAATTGTTTGGTAACTGTTCAATACCTATTTGTAAATTATTGATTTTGCTCTCACTAAGATCATACGTAATATCCACTTTACCCGGATACTCAGAGGAAGGAAGAATTAGAGGAATGCTTACTTTAGAAAAGTATCCTAACCTCATTATTATTAATCTATCTTCTCGTAATTGATTCATATTAAGTACAGAGCCAGAAACAAGTGACATTTCTCTATAAATTAATTTCTCGTTTATATTATTAATACCCCTGAGGATTATTCTAGCTATCTCTCCTTCTTCCACATTAAAAATCAAGGTGGAATACTGATCCACAAAGAAAACGTTAGAGACTCTGGCTAAAACAAAACCCGCATCGTGATACTTGTCCTCAATGATTTTGACATCGTCTTTGATGAAAGTATTGTCTAACGGATAATCCACTTTATTATTCAAGCTCGCAATTATCGCTTCGGGATTAATAACGCTAACATTGCTTAATTGAATTTTTTCTATCTTCTGATTATTAACTATAGAAAAATAGACACTAACTTCCTGTTCACCAGTTTGTCTCACACGAGCATTAACATCTTTCGCTAAACCGCTTTTTAAAATATTGGAAATATCACTAATCAAATAGTCATAATAAAATCTTTCTTCTGGCTGAAGGAATTGAACCCTTTCTGTAATCCCAGTGGTTACGTTCTCGCTCCCGTCCTCGGATAAGAAAATAATTTTATTAATAATATGGTGATTAAACACAGACGGGTCCTCTGGCATAACGCTTATAGCCATAGCAACTCCCATAAAACATATTAATAGTACTCTAGAAAATAAAGTTTGCATTGATTGAAAAAGCTCCATACATAGTGTCAATATCGTTCAAATTATAGTTGCCATAATTAAGGCTCAAGTAATCATTTAATAACCATGCCAATTCATATTGACTCATGTTCAACAATGGTTTCGTCGGGTCTTGGCTGATCCCTGTTTTAACTTTAACAAATAATTTCTTAAAGAAAAGGTCTTTAACATATTCTACTGACAAAGCATTTTCTTTAGACTCATTATACAACCGATCTTCTCTTTGCTGAAAAATCTGCATAGCGTTAACCAGTTCTCCACCAAGATCATGCTGAATGTTAACATCATATAAACCCATATTCTTGGCAATCTCTTGCTCAAAGGGCCTTAATTGTTGGTCTATCCAGATGTTTATCTGTGAAGCGGAATATTCTCGCAGCATGGCATTCGCTTCTTGGTTATCCGCAATACCTTCTTGCAAAATAGACCTATAAAAATCGGGTCTAAATACTGCAGGAACTAAATAAGAAATAACTGTATCCATTTGGTCAGAGGTCATATCGGTAATATATATTCTACCTTGAGCTAACGCATAACCAGAGTCACCTTTCTTGTAATGTTCTATGGAAAAAGAATTTAGGTCATTGATTGGGCCTTGGATAAAAACAACAAATAAATGGTCTTCATGCTTGACGCTATCAGTTGCAACAATTGACTTTTGTACTTCACTAAAAGTTTTAATATTAAAGTATGGTGTTGCACTCCTCTTGTCCTTAAATACAGGATGAGGTTCCATCTTTATCTCCACATAATTATCACCAATTTCAGAAGAGCCTGCACCAAAAATTTCTCTTTGTTTCTGCCTATCCATTAGGTTAAATATCTTGTTCATAAATATTATTCGACCATTGCTAAACTTAAAAATACCTTCTGTATCAAGAGTATTCAAGGAGCCTTCCACCTTCAGAAGTTCTGGTCGTTCTTCAAAAGTAATATTAATGTTGGTAAACCACTTATTCAAATCTTCCTCATTACTCTTTTGAACTATCTGAATGTCCTTGCCAAGACCTACACTTAAATCAAGCAAAAGAGGTGGTTTGACCTCACTTAACCCGCTCTTCCCGCCAACGCCTAACCCAATCTGGTAAATACCACTCTCAGCAATGATTTTTGTTTTAAAAACTGGACCTTTTTCTTTCTCTGTTAAAGCATCGTTTAATTGTTCCCTAATAAGTTCTTTTTTAAAGGCAACGGTATATTTTCCCTTGATGCTTGTATCGAACAACTTCACCCTACCCTTAAATAAATCTTTAATATCTAACTTCAAATTAGCTGGGTTTAAATTAATATCCAAATCAAACACAAGGCCAGCAAATTTATCTAAAAATCCAGCAAAAGCAACGCCACCATTACAAATAAACTCGTTTAACTTTCCATCAGTGTCTAACCCTTGCCAATTAATTTTCATATCTTTTGGGAAGATTATCCTGCTATCTTTTACCTTAAGATCAGCAAAAACAATTTTCAGAGGTGTTCGTAACATAAACCCAGGAGCAAAAGCTAATTCAAAGTTTCTTAACGTAGCTTCTTCCGAATTAATCATAGGATTAATAAATGGTCCCGTTATACTTAACAACAACGTACCTTGGTTCTTAATGTTTGCTAACATTTTATTAAAAATAGTCAAAATACCAATATCGTCCTTATCCAAAAATAAATATAAATCCAAGGCCTGCTTGTTAGGATTATCTTTAAAAGCATCCTTAAAATTTATCTTACCTTTCAATAAATCGTTTGTTCTGCGACCATCCATCTTTGCAAATAAATTAACTATCTCGATTTCATCCTTCTCCGGATAGTATTTGGTAAAAACACTTAGTTCTTCAAAATCTTTATTCATTATCTTAGTGTTCTTCGCTCTAACAGAAACATCAAAAAAATCACCTTTAAGGGCTGACAACAACCTAATTTCTTCTGCATTAATAAAACTGTAGCGGCCCTCGTTCAACGTTAAGTCACTAGAAAAAACTAAATCGTTCAAATAAGAAATATGCAAATATCCTTTTAATGTCCCGTAAATTCCCGGTAGGAACTCAGCACTGGAAGATTGCTCCAGAACCTTCAGCTCATCTAAGGCCTGAGAAATATTGCTTCCTCTTAATGAGTAGAGATTCTGTGCTTCTCTTTTCATTAAATCGTTATACTTATCGAAAATACTGATATTACTTTTAGCTTCTTTTTTAATAAGATCGTTTTTGTTTCTCCAATTGATTTGAATATTATTATAAAGGTCAAAAATATTTTCTAATTCACCTTTGATAACCTTAATCTGAACATCAAAAGGATTAACTCCAGAAGGTAGCGGCTTTAAATATAAGCTACCCGAAACAAAATAACTATCCTTAAAATGATTAACTTCTACCTCTTTGAAAGATATTTTTTCACCATCCAGAACAAATCTGCCACTGACATCTGGCAAAAAAACTCCGCGATATAATGCGTCTTGCAAGTTAGCTTTTAAATCAAAGGTTATTTTACCTTTATTGTTTCGAGCTTTACCTTGAATACCCTTAACCTCACCTTTAATTCCAGCAGGAAAAAACAGCCAACCCTTACTGCTCGCAGAGCCACTAACAATTTCTGCTAAAAAATCAGAGGTTGAACGATACTCCCCATAAAAAATAACATCCGTGCCTTTGTTTACAAGCCTAGCATTAGACAGAACAACATTGTTCCCAGTTATTGCTATAACTCCACTAAAAGAATCTATACTTTGCGACGCAACAACTGCTTTTGATAAATAAACAGAACCAGTCACACCTTGGTCTTTCAAGAAAAGTTTATTTTTATCAGGGAACATTGTGATGTCGCAACTTACAATACCCTTATAACCGATACCGATAGGCTTAATAAATGTTTTAGCAATCGTCATATCCAAATTACTAGCTTGAACGTTTAAGCGCTTCACTTTCTTGTCCTCTACCCTTACTTTCAGGGCCAAAGTTGATGTTTTGTTTTTCATATTAACGGAAATACTGAGACCATTCTCAAACTTAACATTCATTTCACCCTTCATGGCTATTTGTGGAGTTGTCACTTCAAACAAATCAATCTCGCCAACAATATTGCCACGCATTTTAGAAGCAGGGTCTTTCAAAAAAGCTTTGTTATACACACCTGAAACAAAACCCTCAAAGTTTGCTTTAGCTCTATAGTTGCCAGTAACAGTATAAAAGAAATAAAAATCATCAACCTCTAACGCACTTTTAGAAAAAGCCACAAAAAAGCTATTATCTTTATTTAAGTGCCCATTTAAATAAACCACTGAATCTGGCTGATTAATCACAGCATACGACTTATCAGCAAAGACGGTTCTGCCCTGTTCTGCTTGCCAATATACTCTCGCTTGTAATAAATCCTGACCAAAAGCCTTCGCTTCTTTTCCAATTATATCCACAAACCCATTAAGGTTTTCCGTATAACTATCTATCCTCAGCGCAAGGTCAACCTTCCCTGTGAATGGCTCCGATTTAAAATAACTATACAGTTCCACATCTCGAATATCTACAACCATAGAAACATAGGGAGGAAAATCTGGTTTCATTTCGATATAGCCATAACCTAGACCAACGCCTTTATAAGCATTAACCTCACGAAATATTAAGTCAACCTTGTTGTCTGCAAAAGTAAAAGCCAAGGTTCCCCTATCAAGCGAATAGCCGATAACAGTACCAACGTAATTATCAACATTGCCAGTTATTACTACTTTTTTCTCCTCGTTTGTGGAGATACTTAAGTCTGTCTTGGCAACTCCTCTGAGTTTTAGTGTCTGAAGAAAGGGCAAAAATTTCTCTACTTTACCCAGATCAGTGGAAGAATTATTTACATGAATTTTCAGCTTATAAAAATCATCTACTCTCCCATTTACATCAAACTGCTGGCCTTCGATCTGAGTGTTTAATTTTTTCAGCAAAATTCCATTATTATTGACCATAAGTGTGCCCTCGTTAATCAGCACATCTTTTGTTAAAATCGCCATTTTAAATAAGGTGTTTTTGCTTTTATAATCAACATCAAATCTGATTGGAAGGTCTGTTTTTTTCTTAACTTCATTGTTTTTTAACACTATTTCCAAGTCACCTTCTGCGTTCTTAAATAAAAAATCATCGTTAGGCATAAAATAATTAATTTCTTTACTTATTTCACAACCAGTAGCTTTTATCTTTGCCCAATAATCTTTTGACTTTATTTCACCAGACGCAAAAACTTTATTTTTATCTTTGTTTAAATATCCTGAAAAATTCTTGATTTTCGTATAGCCATCCTTGTAGTTAATCAAAGTGTTGAGCTTATAAACCTTATTAGTATTAGGGGATTTGAAAGGTTTGGCACCAAAGCCTCGTTCATCATAATATTCTACTGTTCCCCTTTTAACCCTCACATCGATATCTAGTCCTAATACTTCATTAGCATTATCTGTTGGGAATTTAATTTTCTTTAACAGCTCTAGGAAATTGAAGGTATCATCCTTAAAATGTTTAACTTGAATTATTGGTTTATCCAAAATCACAGTTGAAATAGCTGAAAGGTCTTTATTTTTAATCCCTTTCCAGAGATTAAAGTTTATCTTGATGGAATCTGCACTAAAAATGTCCGAGGAGGGAACTGAAACATCCTCAACTTGCACTCCCCTGATGGTAAGCGAAGACAATGGATTTATTTGAATGCTGTTTACTGTAACAAATTCAGGCAATACTTTTACTGCCTCTTGCAAGACAAAATTTTCCAAAGCTCTCATCCCTAGGATGTACCCAAAAACAAGAACCAAACCCATTGAAGCCAGTATTATTTTTTTCATTCTCTCTTGTATTATAATCTCTTTCGGTCATAATGATAAATCAATACTAAATTATGTTACACAACAATAAAGCAATATTATTAATATCATCTCCTGACAAAGAAGGTTTAGTCTATAAGGTAACTGAATTTATTTTCATACACAAAGGCAATTTGCTACATGCTGAGCAACATATAGACAAAGAAACTAACTATTTCTTCATGCGACTAGAATTCGAGATTGCTAATTCCGAATTAGATAAAGCGACACTCCTAGCTCAGCTTGAACCAATAAAACAACAATATAACATGAACATTCAGCTCTTTTTTCGAGAGGAACCTCAAAAGGTTGCTATTTTTACTTCAAAAACAGACCACTGCTTATACGACCTATTAATTAAAAATAAATCCGAAGAACTACAGTTTAATCCTTGCTGTATTATCTCTAATCACCAAAACACTCAAAGTATCGCTGAACATTTCCATATTCCTTTCCATCATATTCCTGTTATCCATGAATACAAAAAAGAAGCTGAAGTAACTCAATTGAAAATCTTAGCAGAATATAAGGTTGACCTGATTGTTCTTGCCAGATATATGCAAGTCTTGGGTCCTGACTTTGTCTCCCAATATAATCGACAAATAATTAATGTTCATCACTCTTTCCTGCCAGCTTTTGTAGGAGCCGATCCCTATAAACAAGCATATAATAGAGGTGTAAAAATTATTGGAGCTACTTCGCACTACACTACAAATATTTTAGATGAAGGGCCGATAATAGAACAAAAAGTAGTCAGAGTTAATCATAAAGATAATTTAGAAGGATTCATCAGGAAAGGAAAAGAACTAGAAAAACAAGTTCTCTCCTATGCAGTAAATAAACATCTCCAAAATAAAATTTTGGTGTTTGAAAATAAAACCGTTGTTTTTGATTAAATCCGCCTAGATTGACACCTATACCCAAAAGTATTACAATACAATCCACTTACAACGTGGAGCACAGATTTTTTGTCTGTGTTCAGTGACGCGGGATGGAGCAGTTGGTAGCTCGTTGGGCTCATAACCCAAAGGTCGTCAGTTCGAGTCTGGCTCCCGCAACCATAAATTAAAACAAGGATTCAAGCAATTGAATCTTTTTTTTTGGCTTTTTTTCGTGTCATTCCCGACTTTCCATTGTCATTCCCGCGAAGGCGGGAATCTATTTATTTTAAAAGGAAACTTTTAGATTCTTATTTTTTTTATTAATTGCCTATTCTCGCTTTCAGCTCGAGGAATATACGAGACACAAAATATTTTTTGTTAGCGAGGCTAACTTGTTTATTTAAAAAAGAATTTCTAACCTTTCTTTCTTAAGGGCTTCCGCAGCCCTTAAAATCCCCTCATCCCTGAGTAAACTCGCTTCATTAAAATCTGGGATATTTCTTATCACCTTGTGAGCTAATGCCATCTTCATAATATAGTACTCAACCTGCAGGAGCATTGCCTTGCTATGGTTTTCTTATTTAACACCGATAAATGATTACGAAATATCAACGATTTTATATTTGCTCAAAAAACTCAGGGATATTTTTTTAATTTTTAAGGAGAAAATCTAGCTGCATCAACAATTGACCACAGGTGAACAATCCATCCTAATAAAAAGACCCATAATACAGCAGCTAAAACAAATTGAACGAAAGCTGCAAGAACTCTTCCTTGAAAAAGTTGGCCTAAACCTGGAATAAAAAAACTACATAATGCTGCTAATACGTTACCACCTGAACCTTGTCCTACCATATTAACCTCCTAACTTATTTATCAATTTATTTATAATATACTACCAGCATACATTCAGTAATTTAATAAAACAATGTGAATCTGCAACTAACTTCATGTTAGTTATTACCCCTCTTATTTTAGAAAAGGAGAACGGTTAATTATGAGTTAAACTTGAGAAATGATCAAGTAAACAGTACAATACTATAAATGGCTGATAATCATCCTAATTCTATATTTACTACTCTATCTCTCGTTTTCGTAATAATACTAACCATTTTTATGATAATAATCCCTATACCTAACATACTTATAGACGTTCTGATTGTTGTTAATATTATCTATTCCTTTTCTCTTCTTTTAGTTTCACTTTCCTTAGGTGGCTCAACATATGGAGCTTATCCTCTGCTTCTAACTATCTCTACATTGTTTAGATTATCCTTAGGTATCCTTATTGCTAGAGCTATGATGCTTACTGCCAGTGGTGGAAGCATTGTCTCAACTTTTGGTCAGGTGATTTATGGTGGTAATTATATGTTTGGAATTATTATTACTCTCTCCTTTATCATTCTTTCATTTACAGTTATGGCTTTGGTTGGACAAAGCATGACAAAAATCTCTAATAGTCTTATAAGTACCGCAACAAATAAAGAGTCCAACTTTTATCGCTCGCTGAAGAGCTCAATCATATTTATTCGTGCCATTGACATTATTATGATTATTTTAATTTTTGCAACTTTCTTCGGTGGTTCTATTATTGGAATTCAGCAACTCGGCATGACAACCATTCAATCCATTCAAATATACTCTCTACTAACTACTGGGATGGGTGTTGTTCTACAGATACTGGGACTTCTCGTCTCTGGAGCTATGGGTGGCTTCGTAACTTCTAATTCAAATAAAGAAACAAACAAACTACCTACAACCGAAACAAAAGGTAGTGAAACAGCCGAAAAGTTTTGTAGTACTTGTGGTGAAAAAATCAGAAAAGAGGCAGAGATTTGTCCAAAATGTGGCGTTCGACAAATGAACATCCCTTCTGACACAGTATCAAACCGCTGGTTAATCACATTCTTGTTATGTCTATTCCTTGGAAATATGGGTGTTCACAGATTCTACAACGGAAAAACTGGTACTGGGATTCTAATGCTCTTAACCTTTGGTTGTTTTGGAGTTTGGACTTTTATTGATCTTATTATTATCCTTACTGGAAACTTTACAAACAATAATGGGATATTGATCTCTAATAAGGCATAGCTGACTGTTGGGAATTTCCGACAACTCAACAAATTAATCTCATTAAATATCTTTCGAGTCTGTCTGTCGCACCCACATCTAAATATCTCTAAGTATGTTCCCACATTCGTTTTTCTCTATATAAAAGAATCTCTCATCAACGCTTGAGTCGAATTCTTCCTTTTCAAAGTACATCCACATTCCCGTTCCCTCTGGTATTCCAATGAGAATTAGTTTTTTCTCCTTTGGTTTGAGAGCTGCCTTCGCCTCTTTCAATGAGTTGTAGTTTTCAATCGGTTCCGATTTGGTTCCGACTTGAGAAAAAGGCTCTTCACCAACAAGTGGGGCAGACAATTTATTTAACAACATTTTTATAGTAAGTAGCTCGACCTTTCCCTAACCTTTCAATGTAGCCTTGATTAATGAGTTTATTAAAATCAATGTTTCTGGTTGGCTTTGCTCTTATGGTAAGCCGTGCGTAGTCTTTATCAGTAATATATCCATGCTTATTTATGTAATTTAATATTTGATGATGGTAGTCCTTGAGTTCCGTATCTGGCGTTAATGCTGACGTCTTTAATTCTTGTCCAACTCTCAATAACTCATCGATGATTCCGTCAGTAAAATACTCAAGCCAAGGGGTAAAATCCACAGCATCTTTAATCTCATAATAATTTCCTTTAACCCCAACCATTTCAAAATATTTACTGACATTATTATTATAGTAATTCTCGAAACTAAATAAATTAAAAGTATTAAGCCCCATGGTTGCTAATATAAGTTTTGTTACTAAACGAGCAGTCCTGCCATTACCATCAACAAAAGGATGGATAATCACAAATTGTTTATGAAATATTCCAGCTAAAATTAACGGATCTATTAACGATTTATTTGTATTAGCAAAAATTATAAGTTCCTCCAGTTGCTTTTTTATATCAGCGTGATCTGGTGGTAAATATATTGTCTGACGTTTTTTGGGATCATTAACAAAAACAGACTCTTGTCTTAGCTTACCAATTTGAAATTTATTAAGTAGCTTACTGGTTACTCCTTTGTGAATTTTCAATATTAAAGAGAGATCAAAATCTATAATACTTTGACTTATATAATCCTTCATATTTATAAGAGTGTCATTATAATTGATAATTTCTTGTTCGCTGTCTCTTAAATTTTGAGGTTTATTCTTTAGTATTCTCTTAACTTCTGTTAATGGAAGCGGGTTACCCTCAATACTTGTTGAAGAAAAAGCAGATATTTCACGTGCCGAACTTTCCATTTTAGTTAAAACGATTGAATTGTATTGTTTTGAGTTTAATTCAAATATAAGGGTTGAAATACGTTTAATGTTTAACAATAACTTACTCGTAATAGTATATTTAGGAACAAACATAATTAGCCTTATATTAGACGATAATTAGACGATAGTCAAGTTTAACAGGCTGCCAAGCCGAAACTTACGAGTGCATGTATGCCAGGGGGCTATGTGTTTGTATTTTCCTCATATTCCTAAATCTTTAAACAATTCCTTAGCAGAATTAAATCCCTCTATATTCTTTCCTTCCTTAGCATCTTGTATTGCCTCCATTGTTTCTTTAGGTAATTTTAGCTCAAAAGGAATTCCGCCTTCAGTTAATATTTTTGCAAAAAACATATTAATAGCTTCTGATGAAGAGATCCCCAATTTATGCAATACAATTTCAGCTTTATTTTTTAGGTCATAGTCCATTCTAGCGCTAACTCTAGCAGTCTTTGATCTGTCTATTGTTGTCTTAGTCATAATATTTTCTCCTTATGTATTCCATTGTACCCCAAATGGCGTACAATAAACATGGTGTTTGTGAAATATATTTCAGTTTATATACTTATCTTTCCCCGAATTTTATACATAAATCAATAACGTGTATAATTTTATGACTATTTTATACACAATCTATACAACAATTATATATAGCGGAAATGGTGGAGCTAATGAAAAAAATAAATTATTACTCAGGCTAGAATTGAAAAAAACTACATCCAGCTAGCAATATATATCCAGTTCCCTGCATCCAGTTTGGGTTGTTTTAAGGTCCACTTTCCTTTGAGTCCTTTAGCTTTTGCAGCAAATAAAAAGTGGCACATTGCAATGCCCATATCCAGCCGCTGAAGTTCAACCCCAGGAAAGCGCTGACTGTAAGCCTTGTCTTCATCAAGAAAGAGATGAAAGGTATCCTGCTGTTTATCTTTAATGATTCTCCATGGTTGTTTGTTAGATGCTGAAGGCGCCATACGCACAGCAGCTAGAACCTGTTCATAATTACTTGCATCAGCTAACGATAATGGGGTCTTGTTGTCTGCCAAAAAGAACAACTCCTCAAAAGGCTTCCTGCTACTTGAATTAACTAACTTACGAATCATACGATCACGCATTGTAGTTCTGCTTGCGCGATAACCCAATGGTGTCACCGCTGGCAATATTTCCGAAGGCAAAAGCTCGATTTTTTCTCCGAATTCACTACGGTTCAAGAATCCACCAAGCCAGCAAGTGCCCAGCCCCAACTCTGTAGCCTTGAGGATAGCGCCTTCCATACAATAACCAAAATCTTCCATGTTGTTTTTATCTGCAGCAACAGCACCCGCAAGATAAATATGAGCATTGGTTATAACTCCATACGTACCAAGAGCTTTCAGTTGACTTAGGTCTTTGCCGGTCATATCGACCAAATCAAATCGAACCTCATTACCAAACGGGCCGATATTATTATTGGCAAGGAAATCCATTAGTTCCTTTTGTTTGTCTGCCTCAACCACTTGATTAGAGTAGGCTCTTACTGATGTTCGCGCTTCGATGATTTTTAGCATGTCCATAGGAATAGTATAATACGAAAGATACAAGGCATCTATAGTCACCCTTTTTAGCAGTAAGGGAAAATCAATTCAGTACTAACAATATCCATTTACTAAAAAATAGGTTCTTTTTCTAAAATATAAAAATCGTAGATATTTAGACGTCATTTAACCATAAAATTTGTATTTGTTTTAAATAAACCCCATTAATTGAACTGAAGAACCGTACGGAAGCGAAATATTTAAGACTTAATGAAATGAGCGTGGGAAAATCAGGACGATTTTCCAGGACAACCGACCCAGGACAGGGGAGTTTGTCCGTTAGTGAATGAATTTAGTCTTAGAATAAGCGAGAGTCCGTGTTCTTTAGGCAATTAATAAAAATCTTATTGAAAAGAATTTAAAAGTTTCCTTTTAATATTAATAGATTCCCGCCTACGCGGGAATGACAATGAGAAGTCGCGCTAAAAAAAAGATTATTTTCATATTTATAGTGTAAAATACAAATAATGAAAACCAAAAAAACCTTAATAATCGGGGCTAGTCCCAAAGAATCAAGATATTCCTATATGGCTGTTACAAAGCTAGCTGAGCTAGGACATGAAGCAATTCCGGTTAGCATTAAACACGGAGTAATTGCCGGAATAAATATGATAATCGGTATGCCAAAAATTGATGATGTTCATACTGTTACGCTTTATGTCGGACCACAAAACCAACCACCATACTACGATTATATTTTAAGTCTAAAACCAAAAAGGGTTATTTTCAATCCAGGAACTGAGAATGATGAGTTTTATGAAATACTAAAGGGAAATAATATTGAAGTGTTAGTGGCTTGTACTTTGGTACTTTTAGGCACTGGGCAATATTAAATACTCTTCTACCTGTTAATAAACTCTTCAACCGAACATTTAGCTACTTGATGCGCACGCATCTTCTTAAAACCCCCAAAAGTAACCTCAACATCATACTTACTATCATGAAGATTATCCTCTAATAACTCGACGCCATAGAATTTAGCAGCTTCTATAAGTTTCGGATATTTATAACTATCTTTATATGTACTCTTTAGCTTAAGAATATTTTGGTTAGCTTTCATCGTACAAAAAGTATGTGCTCCCAGCGATGACAAAAAAGACATATCAAGCTCTATATTATGACCCACAAAGTGTTTTGTTCCATCACAAAACTCTAGAAAAGAATCTATATCGTCTTTAAAATACTTTGAATAATCGGCAAACATTCTTTTACCAACAATAATATCATCGGAAAGCCCATTAACTGCAATTGCATGTGGATTAAATGCTTCCCCTGAGTTTCTAAAATAATAATGAGAATAAGTATCTACTATTTCAAATTTATCATTATCTACAGCTACCTTAACTGCTGATATTGATAATACACTACTACCCTTAAACCCATTAGTTTCTGTATAGAAAATTATTAAATACATATTATTATTGTGCTAACACTTCTTAACAAACTCAGATTTAAGATTCATTGCACCAATTCCAACAATCTTGCAATCAATATTATGATCACCATCTACTAACCGAATATTCTTTACCTTAGTCCCCTGCTTAACAACAGACGATGTTCCTTTTATCTTTAAATCTTTAATAACTACTACAGCATCACCATCTGCTAGCTGATTACCATTGGCATCTATCACAGAAAAACCTACCTCTGCTACCGTTGATGTTATCTCCCATTCATACGCGCACTCTGGACAAACATACATCTTGTTATCTTCGTAGGTATATTCATAATTACATTTTGGACAATTAGGTAATTCAGCCATTAAAAATAATATTATGATTGATTATAAAATTTATCAAGCGAATGAATACCTATACCACCTCAATAATTCTTCCCCAGTTAGGAAAAATCTTAATCTTATTAATAACCTCTACACGTTCATTATTTAACAAATCCCAACACATACCTTTGGGCCAATTATTATTAATGTCCACTTCTACTTCAGCATCACTCATATTCACCAAAACTATATATTGTTTCCCATTATCAAATCTGACAAACCCAAACTGTTCGCTAGCAACAAAAAGCTGCCGATACCCACCAGAAGCTAATGCTGGATGATGTTTTCTAATGTCTGCTAATTTGCAAATATGTTTAAAAATCTCCTGCTTTGTCCCATGTTTCTTACAATAATGAATATCTAAAGAAGGTCGCAAATTCCAGTCGCTCCCATGCTCTTTTTTACCATCCATTCCAAACTCACTTCCATAATAAAGTGATGGATAGCCTGGGATTGTGTACATCAAAACATGTAATGGATATATATGCTTATGCTCCTGTATCGCACTATTAATACGTTTTGTGTCATGATTGTCTACAAAATTGTAGAGGCACATATGACGATAAATGCCATGCTTGCTAGAGTATTGTCGCTCTAATGAATATGCTACCTCAAAATAATTACGATCATTATGGCTAGAATACAGCCCTTTATAAACTTCATAATTAGTCACTGAATGCAGAGCTGTATCACTAACTAATCGTCGATAATCTCCATGAATAGCCTCACCAATCAAAACAATATCCTCACCTAGTGATTCACAAAAGCTCCTAAGCTCAGAAATAAAACTTGGCTCCAACTGATGTGCCACATCAAGCCTCAATCCAGTTATACCAAGCTCCTTCACCCAATACTTAACTGCCTCAAACAAAAATTGTTTTACCTCTAGATTATGCAAATTAAGCTTAACAAGGTTATAATGACCTTCCCAATTCTGATAATCAAACCCATCATTGAAAGGTGAATTCCCTCCTTGATTAATAAAAAACCAATGAAAATATCTTGAACGTTCGTGATGCACCAGCACATCATTAAAAGCAAAAAATCTCCTACCTACATGATGAAATACAGCATCCAAATAAACTTCAATTCCTTGTTTTTTTAATGAACTCACTAACCCTTTCAAGTCTTCATTAGTCCCTAGCCTAGCATCAACCTTATAATAATCTGATATATCATATCCGTGGTTATTGCTCTGAAACAAAGGTCCCAGCAACAAGGTTGTTATAGAAAGTTGTTTCCAATAATCTGCCCACTCTGCCAAAGAAGATAACCCTTCCCCATTACACAAAGCTCCTAACGGATACAGATGATATATTTGTTTCTGACATAAACTATTGTCCATTTTTATCTCCTTCTTTCTTCATACCTACCAGTAGGTATATTAATATTAAAAAAAATTAAAGCGAATAAACTCCATGCATAAAATGTTGAGACACTTTATACACAAACTGTTCATTAAACTCTATTTCTTGATTTATTATTGCTAACCCATAATGATTTATCAGACCAATAAACGCCATACTAAGCAACCCATCCTGCCCCTTTAGATTACCATGTGACAGAACAGCTTTCACAAACAGATTCGTAACCATTTCCTTCAATTTTAAATTATAAGGTTCAATAGCTCTAAACGCTTCGCTATCTGTTGGAGAATACGTAAGCGCTAAATATAATCTAAAAAACATTGGATTTTTGCTAGCAAATAACAAACTCGCTTTAATAGTATAATTAACCGACAATACAAAATCACCATTATAGTTAGTAGCTTCTGCCAAATGCTCTAACAATAAATCATAATGTTTCTTAATAACAGCATCTAAAAGACCCTGCTTACTTCCAAAATAATAATACAGAGTAGGCTTTGTGATCTCTGCTGCGGCTACAATATCCTGTACCCCAACAGCGTTATAACCCTTGAAAGCAAATAGCTCTAATGCAATTTTTAATAAATTTTCTTTATTGGACATAAATCAATCATATACCGTTCGGTATAGAGAGTCAAGCTGCAAGCAAATAAAAAAATATTAATAAAAATTTATATTATTTATATACAAATATCTAGTTCTGTTATCAGCGGATGATTCTATATTCATTTCTCTGACGTTTTTCCAGTCAAAATTACTATTATTAAATAAGCTTAAGTCAATCTTGTGGTTAGTGTATCCTTGGTTACTGATACCATTTAACGTATATATGGCTGATTTATTTCCGCTAGTATCAACGAAAGATATTGCTAATGGTTGAGCCGACAACATTGAACTATTCCACTCATAAACGTTTAAAGATAGCTTCTTGTGCTGAGATAGGTCTAATTGTCTCGGAACATCCAGCCCAATCCACATCCCAACCCTATGGTCTCCGTCATATTGCAATTGATTGTAGGTTAATTGATGGGTATCGCTATTAACATAACTGTATGTTGCGTT
>Ga0265294_10002538_pt1 | contig 23928 bp, 22 predicted proteins | sample MunlanPumphouse3_FD_192504 | JGI IMG/M metagenome (GOLD analysis project Ga0265294, IMG submission 192504) | Groundwater microbial communities from a municipal landfill in Southern Ontario, Canada - Pumphouse #3 | ecosystem: Environmental > Aquatic > Deep subsurface > Groundwater | place... | reverse complement strand
TAGTAAAATATCCAGTATCACGCAACATTTGTTCAAATAATATTTCAGCGATTCGTCCTTTTACTAAATTTCTTGAGAAATCGATATTATGAATATTCATATTTTTATAAATTAAAGCACCTCAAAATATAAGGTGTTTCCATCATGATTATTAATTAATATATTGTTTATTGTTCTAATCATATATTGTATTTTAATGCGTCTCGTGCGCTTTAACCATGCTCTAATTGGCGGTGTTTTTTGATTGATGTTCGAACTTTTTTTGACGAAAATCCTGAAAACTAATTTGGACTCGGCGGGGCAAACTATTTTTCCGGGGGAATGGAATTACCCCGCCTCGGCTTTCTTCCCGCCCGCAGGAGGGGTCTGGGGAGGAATGCGGGCGGGTTTTTGAACCTTTCCTTTTTCGCTTCCGAATTTCGTGCCAGTTGAAAACTAGCGCGCCATTAGTTTTTTCCGAGGTAAAAGAATACAATCTCCAAAACAATCAATAAACTGAAACCACCCGCAAAAATTATCATTTGTATCTTTGCTGTTTTTTTGAGCGATTGCGTAATTTCGGTCAGTTTTTCAAGAATTTTAGCACTTCCAATTTGATTTGTTGCTTTAATAATTTGGTGACTTTCTTCAGATAATTGTTTAGTGCTTTCAACTAAATCAAGAATCCGCGAGCTTGCTTTTTGTAACTCATCTTTTGCACTCTGATACGACCCAACTTGTTTATAAAGTTCGCCAAGATTGCTCACTAATTCTTGAGCTTGTTCTTGAAGTTTTGTTATTTCTTGTTGTGTTGCCATATAATTTTATTATGAAGTTAAAATATTAATTGCTTTTCTCGCTTGTTTATTTACGGAGTAAAGCGTCGGAGCGTAAAGCATAGTTTCATCCATGTTCGGATAGTTCATTAATGTTTTTATAAAATCGTAGTCATCAAGAACTTCCATTAGTCTAAAAACATAATTTTCGTAGACATCCTGGTTGACATTATATATCTTTTCTAACATCCAAGTCAAAATTTCATACAACGAAGATTTGGAAATATGATATCTCTCAACTGCAAAATTGCAACCCGCCTCGATATTTTGTAGCGCTAATTCAATATCGGAATTTGCACAATAAATTTCAGAGAGTGCGCGCAAAAACAGAAGCCCTGGGTGGTCGGGGTACGACTCAAGATAACGAGCTACCTGTCCACGAATTTCAGTTGCATCTTTCTGAGATCGGACACCGCCAATCGCTTCCCCCGATTCCGACGTAATACCACCATCAAAAATAATCTTAAGATTATGAAATGATTCTACATCATCTAAAACTTGCTGAATTTCCTCAGAATAAGTCGTTTCTAAGTATCGAAGAATACGCTCTCTAATCAATGTATCTTGATCAGTTGTTTTTAGTGCGGCCTCCTCAGACATAGAAAGGATCTCTCGGAAGGCTCGTCGTCGGCCCTTTTCAATAGTATCGTAAATAAAATTTATCAGTATTTCGGTCGCCACTCGAACAAAATCTGGAAATGGCAACTGAATATATTGTAGAAGTTTCTGCTTTTCTTGTGCTACGCGTCCGCGATTATACCCCTCAACATATCTGCAAAATCTCTCAATGAGATGTTCTCTTGAAACACCAGTAATAATCAATCTAAATTCGTTTGTAGTGTAGTCAATAGTGTAATCGTTAATTACACCAAGCAATAAAAGACGATGCACAGCCTTTTCAAGATTGTTTCGAGATCCATGCTGAAATACAACATTTATTTTTCTTGCTGATTCTATATTTCCAATTTGTCCCAAAATATAATCAACATCGTCAAGTTCATTTTTTACCCCACGAAATGAGTTGAGATGAAACCAAAGAGCCCGAGTAATGTCATCATCCGTAGCCCAATCGCGTTCTTTTTCCATAATTTGGTTAAGTTCATCAGTGGTAGCGTTAGGAGCCAAGAGCTTGTTGGTTCTTTCTTTAAAATCATTAGAGAGAATAAGAACACTTTGGGCTATTTTTCTATCTCGCCCGGCTCTACCTACCTCTTGATAAAAAGATTCTATGGAGTTTGGTACACCTAAATGTACAATAAACCTTACATTTGGTTTATCAATGCCCATCCCAAAAGATTTTGTTGCTGCAAATACCGTAAATTTATTATTTTTGAAGTCATTGGCATTTTGTTTTTTGATTCGTGTCCAATCTCTGTCAGAAGAACCTTTCGGTGTTTTTCCGCTATAAAATTTTGCTGATATTCCAAGAGAGGAAATAAATTGTGTGATTTCAATCACGCCGTATGACCCGCCAGCATGAGGACAAAAAATAATTCCGCAATTCGTATCCTCATTCTGTAGACCATAAAAGTGGTTGGCGGTTGTATGAAATACGTTTGGTAAATATTGTTGTAATATTGATCGTAAAATATTTTGTTTTTGGTCTGATTTACATTCATTAACAACAAAATGCAGTTCCTTTCTATTAAATGTTTTTGGTGTAATAATCGCATCAAAATCTTTTATCTGAAGTTCCCGTTGTACATCTCGCAATACTGCATTTGATGCAGTACCCGTTAGTGCCAGCAAGGGTGGAATTCGGCCGTGTGATTTACAATATTCTCTCGTGGTGCGTCCAATATTCAAATATGCCGTGCGAAAATCATGTCCCCATTCTGAAACACAATGTGCTTCATCAATCGCAATCAGTGAAATCGGTATATTAACCGTTAGATCTTTGAGATTATTTCGAAATTCATCACTTTGTAATCTTTCGGGGGCAATATAGCAGAATATGTACTCTCCACTAGCAAATGCTTGAATAATCTTCGAGCGAATTGGTCCCTCATTTTGGCTAGTAATTCCCTCAGCACGATCAATACCAATTCGGGCCAAGTTATCTTTCTGATCATCAATTAGTGCCGTAATTGGATCAATTACAATAGTTACGCCTGGCAAAACTAAAGAGGCTAACTGGAAAGCGAGAGATTTGCCCGCGCCAGTAGGCAATAAAACCACAGCATCTTTCCCTTGTAATGCACGAGTTATGGCTTCAAACTGACCCTCAAGAAAAGTATCGTAGCGAAAAATATATTTCAAAAAGAAACATAACGTATTTTCGGAAATATCCAATATTGGAGCAGGAGTTGTTCGTTCTTCATAGTGAGCGATAATACGGGGAAAGGAAATGTCTTGAATAATGAGTCGTGTTCCTTTTGTGATCAAATTTTCATCAAAGGTTATTACTGGTGTAGAAATTGAACCCAAACGACTTGATGTTTTTAATTTGAAACCTGCAAAATTTGATTTAATTCCATAGAGAGCATACAAATGGTGTATCAATTCTTTCAAATCTTCTAAAGCAGAATTAATGATAATTTCCGCCTCATCTTTTTTGAAAGAAACGGAATTGATATCAAAATAAACTTCTGCTGGAGTAGATGTAAGAGGGAGAAGTCCAGCAAGTAGACTTTCAATGGCAATAATTTGAATTTGATGAGCAAGTTTTACAGCTAATAAATATTTATCAATAGCAGAAATATTGTCGATAGTCTTTATTTCATCTTCGCGTAATGTTTCTATAAGTTCCTGTAAATTTACGCCCGAACCAGCTTCAATTTCTTGATTTTCAATTCTGACAGAACGGATTCCATTTTGTTGTAGAAGTTGAACACGATTCGTATCGCGCGAAAGATGCCCCTCGTGGTCAGGGTCATCAATTTCAATCGCAATAGATTTTTTCGGAGTTGTAATGAGAAAATCAAGACGTTGATAGCCGATTGCGTCGTCGTTGGTAATGTTGTCAACTAAGCTAGAAAAATGAACTTGCGGTAGGACAAATCTTTTATAATAAGGCCCCAAATGTTTTGGTAAAATCTGTTCATAAAAATAGTGTTCGAGCGTTAATCCATCAAGCTCCGTCCTTTTTTTACCATCAAACCACGCAGTGGTTTTTTGCTCTTGGGAAGCTATCGTGAAATAAACATTTAGATTGACATTCGCGACATCAAATTTCTTGAATACAAATAGCTTGCGAATTTTTTCTTCAAGAGATGAGGATAAAATCGTAATTCGGCCCCTCGTTAATATTTTTTTGGCCACAAGCAGTGTTCTTTTGATATCTTCTTGAATTTCAAATTCTGCCGTAGTTGGAAAATCTAATCGCCACTGTCCATAGCGATGCAAATTATCTCTAGTTATTTCTCCTTTATTTATTAAATCTAACAATTCTTTGGGAACTGCTATATTTTGAAAAAACAGGGCGCGATAATTATCAAATCTTTCTCGTGCACTCAGTACAACTGGTGGCTGTGTTTGCGTACTATCTGCTATATCAGGTTCAATATTCACTTGTTCTGTTTGATCGGCGTCAATAGTGCCTTTACAATGTGGGTATTTAGAACAACCATAAAATTTATTGCCAGTGTTTGATCCCCGTCGAGCAACCCTAATTACCATCGTTGATCCACATTTTGGACACTTTGGTGTATTGCTAGTTATTATTGCTTCTGTATTTTCTGTGGTCATAATTCTATTTCATTAAAACATCAAGCGAAACGCCTAATGCGTCTGCAATTTTTTTAACTGTATCAATGGTGGGGTTAGGGGTAGAGCCAGATTCAATTTTGGCAATCGTATGAAAAGCCAAATCTGCTTTCTTTGAAAGCACATCTTGAGAAATACCGAGCTTGTTTCGGTATTTCTTTATATTCTCGCCGATTGTGGATTTTTCGTTTGACATATTCGTATAGTTTTACTATTATAGTTGTATAGTATTAAAATCATCACTTATCAATAGTTAGTATATGAAATTTTTATCATTTAGTCAAACAAAAATTTTAGGGAGTTCCTTTGCGTTGCCCGCGAATGGGTTGGGTGGGTCAAGGGCAACATCTTCTTTGGTGGCGCATTTTGCTTTGCAAAATACGAAATTCGGAAGAGAAAAAGGAAAGGTTCAAAAACCCGCCCGCATTCCTCCCCAGACCCCTCCTGCGGGCGGGAAGAAAGCCGAGGCGAGGCAATTCCTTAAGATTTCACAAAAAGTGAAAATTGGCAGCGCAGATTATATATTTACCGAATTATATAACATATATCCAAAGATTAAAATTAGCATGGAAAAACTAGAAAGATTACTAATTAATTATTAATTGCTTATTGTTATATAAACGAATCTATTACGGGATCATTGTTTATATTTTACCCTACCTTGCTACTCACTATATATTTTATCTACTTCCTATTCTTTTGCTCCAGCTTCTTTCAAAATATTAACGATATCATAATGTTCTTTATTTTTGGCATAAAACAAGGCTGTTTTTCCCTCAATACTTTGCATATTAATATCTGCCCCTCTGTTAATTAGCTCTTTTGCAATCTCAAAGTGTCCCCTTGCAGAAGCTATCATTAATGAAGTAATTCCGAGATTATAATCTTTTTCATCAATATTCACTCCAGAGTCCAATATTTTTTTAATATTTTGCAAGTTTCCCTCTCCAGATTCGTATATTAATGGTATTCTTGGCGCAATAATTATTAAGTCGTTTAAGGTTCTAGTAAATGAAATATACTTTTCGTTTCTATTCATTCCTTGAACAAAGACATAGGCCTTATCAAATTCAAATCCTTTTGCTTGAGCAACGGTAAGACAAGATAAATTACCATTTTTAATAGCAAGATTTATTGTTTTATTTAATTTTACTTTTTCAAGCAGTTCATTGTCTTTTGCAATTATTGCTACCCTTTTGTTAAAATGTTCCTTATTGATTATATTATTAAACTTATCAATCCCAATGGTTAAAACTTGATCTCCATCAATAGCTATCGGCATCGAATTAATATTTAATATTTTATTACAATAATTTGTTATTTCCTTAGTGTTTCTGTAATTTTCATTCAGAAGAAAGAAAGCAGTTTCTTTTGAAAAATTTTCCCAATTGGTTATCCCAACTTTTTGGCGGATAAGTTGATTTGTATCACCATAAATATTAAATATTATTCCAGGATTAATTTTTTTAAGTAGTTCGTATTCTACCATAGAAATATCTTGTCCTTCGTCAATGTGTAACATGATATCTGGAGATCTTGTCTTTCCTTTATATAAATAATAAAATACCAGTCTTGCATATAAACAAAAACGAACATTATGGTTTATTTTTATTTTAAATCCTTTCTCTTTGATTATTTTCTCTATTATTTTTTGAATAATTTTCTGTAAATGCTCGTCCTTTTTATTTCTATAAATCTCAGAATTTTTTTTATCATTTTCTATTTTTAATAACTCAATATTTTTTTCGCAGTCACTAATAAAATTATTTGAATAAACATAAACTAACAAATCATAATCAATATCATAATCAGATAAAGGTTGACATTTATTTGTTTTTTCACCATAACGAAATAGTAAATTTTGATAGTATGTCTCTATTGTATTTTTCTCTATTTCTTCTAATTTTAAAAATTTTGATAATTCATCGATATAATCAATAAATTTTTCACTAGGTGTAATAATTTTTATTTTTTTCAAATTTAAATCAATTTTATTGAAAAGAATATTTGCTAATCTATGAAGAAGTATCATTGTTTTTCCAGATCCAGCACAACCCTGAACAATTAAACTTTTATCAAAATCGTACTCAATAATGTCATTTTGATTAAGTTGAATTGTTCGAATTATATCACTTAACTTGCAATCACCCCTTTTTTCATGAAGGATTTTTAATAAAAATGGATCAGTTATACTATTTTTTGAAAATTCATTATCAATCGAGTACTCGTCGTGACATTCTAACAATCTTCCATTTTTTATATCAATTATCCTTCTTTTTAAAACTTCGTACGTGGTTCCACTTCTCACTTCAAATTTCAAAACATTTTTAGCTCGATATCTACTTCCCACTTCGCTCCATACACTACTAACAAGGTAGCCTCCAATATTAAAAGCATAAGCGCCTATATAATTAGTACTAGGATTTTTCTCACCACCAACAAGCAAATCTATTCTTGCATAGTATGGACGATTCTCTAGAGATTCAATATTTTTTAGTTCTTTTTTTGTATCGACAATTTTTGCATTTTTTCCAATTTCATGCATTCTTTGACTTTCTTCCATGACTCCACTGAAATCAGCCTTTGGAGGCATTAAATTTTCTATTTTTTCCTTTTCTTCATTTAGTGCGATCAAGACATCTAGGAGATGCTTGTTTTCCTCGTTAAAAACAATTTTATTCATTGTATTTACGATTCTTTTTTCATTTATAATCTTTTCTTCGTTTTTTTGATTTTCTTCCTTTATTCTTTCCATCGTCTCTTTTCTAGTTCGATCCTCCCCCTCTTTTATTTTTTCTACAGCATCTTCTCCCTTCTTAATTCGTTCCACTTTTTTTCTTTGTCTTTCTAAAATTAATTCTCTAATTTTTGCTTCTTCATTTTTTTGTATTTCTATAATCTCTTTTTCTGGTCCTTTCCCCATGGATTCACTTTTTTGATTACTTTTTTTGTCTCCATTAAAACACCATGAAATAATTCCGATTATGAATATAAAAATAAAAATATAAAATAAGTCACCCATGTTGTATTAGTTTTTATTTACAAAATTTAAATTATATAATAATCTTGCGTTAAAATGATTAATTTTTCCAACAAATATCAGCAGGAGTACCTATTTTATCAGAAAGGAAATCTACTACATCTGGATATATGCCAATTTTATCTATTAGTCCATTCCTTAGAGCCGCTTCGCCCATCATACTAGAACCATCAGCAATTTTCTTCACTGTTTCAATACTTAAATTACGATTCTCTGAAACAAGTTTTACAAAATAATCATGACCTATCTTTATATCTCTCATTATAAGCTGTTTCTCGTCTTCAGATAATGTGCGAGCAGGATTGCCAGTATCCTTATATGCTCCTGAACTAAGATTCACATATGATAGTCCTTCTTTTGTATTCTTTTCTGCTTCTTGTAGATAAGACATAGTTACACCAATGCTTCCGACATCAGAGAAATTAGAAGCAAAAATGGTTTCTGCTCCAGTCGCTGCTAAATATGCGGCTGATAATCCAGCATTACGAATAAAAGCTATTACAGGCTTTTTAGACTGCTTAAAGGCTGTCATCATTTCTTCTCCAGCCACGCCTGAACCTCCATATGAATCTATCTCTACTACTATTGCTTTTATCTTATCATTATCCTGAGCCTCATTTACAGCCCAAATTATGTCATCAGCTGAGGTTTGATCAAGTATTACATCATATTGGTCATTGTATGCGTCATTACTGTTGTAGGTCACAACATCACCATGTAAATTGATTCCATAAACATTACAGTTTTCTGGTTCAGATGGTTCTTCAGTGTTAGAAGTATCTGTAGTTGTGTTATTTGCTACGCTAGAAGATATTTTTGAGATATTTGATATTACATAATACGAAATACCAGACCAAAGAGCTATTATTAAAATAATAGAGATTACATTAAAAGATGATTTGAGTATTTTAGGAATTTTTTGCCACATAATTTTATTATTTTTCGTCAACTATAATCTTTTTGTTAATAAGTTTTATTTTTTTATTCAAAGACATTACTTTCTCTTCACCAATATTAGAATAGTCATAATCACGATTCTTAAACTCTCCACAAAGTGCAAAGAGATAAGATGCTCTTGAAGCTGTCCACCCACTATTACCTACTTCGTTGTTAAAAGCATCTATAAGTTGTTTATCGTTCATGCTTCTGAAACGATCTCTATATTCTTGATTAGGAATTTCATTCATTCTTTTCATGTCATCAATCAATTCCCTATACTGTTGTAAAAGCTTGTGGTCAGTATTTTTCTTTAACATACCGTAAACTCCCTCCTCAAACCAAAGTTTTTGTTCTTTGCAGTCATACGAATAAAATTTTTTAACGATTTTTCATACATTTCTGTCCCATGTTTTTTACGGGTTAAAATATAAGCTATTCTTATACGTTTATAGCTTTCTGGAAAGTTTTGAAAGTTTTCCCAAGTTTGCTTGTTTTCTTTTAATAATTTTAAAATATCGTTAGGTATAATTAATTTTTCTTGTGTGTCCTTTTTGAAATCATAGAGGTGTTCTACAGCTGCGAGTCCATCTTTGGTCATTTTATTTTCTTTAATAAGTTGTCTAATCCTTTCTTTATTCATTTGTGAAAGTGAACTATTGTGTTTTCGTGGTGAAAATCGTTGAGCGTAACGCTGATTATCGATTCCCTTTATTTTACCATCAATCCAACCATAACAAAGAGCTTCAAGAACTGCATCATCATAAGATATTCTTGTTTTACCGCTTCCCTTGCGATAATAAATAAGCCAGATTTCTTTTTTATTTTTGTGATTTTTTACTAACCATCTCCTCCAATCTTTACGATTTGTAATGTATAGATTTTCTATATTTTCCATAATATGAATATTATAATATAAACTAAAAAATAAAAATTAAACTATTTAGTGTTTCTGGAGATATATGAATTTAAAGTTCTCGAAATTAATTTTAAAGTTTGACTTAATAAATATTTAAATTAGGATATTTGTTTCTTAGTATGTCTTTTTCGTCCGAGGAGAGATTATTAAGGTAGGTGTCTCCATTCACTGTTTCAGGAAGTTCCAGTCCTTCAGCTGAAGTAAGGCTAGAAAGGATAAGATCTCCATTCATTATCTCAGGAAGCTCCAACCCTTCAGCTGAAGTAAGACTAGAAAGATAAAGACCTCCGTTTACTGTTTTAGGAAGTTTTAATCCTTTAGTTGAGGTAAGGCTATAAAGACTAAGAAATCCATTCACTGTTTCAGGAAGATTCAACCCTTCAGCAGAAGTAAGTCCAGAAAGATCAAGACATCTATTTACCTTTTTAGGAAGCTTTAGTCCTTCAGTTGAATTAAGACTAGAAAGGATAAGGTCTCCGTTTATTGTTTCAGGAAGCTCCAACCCTTCAGCTGAAGTAAGACTAGAAAGACAAAGACCTCCGTTTACTGTTTTAGGAAGATTTAGTCCTTCAGCTGAAGTAAGACTAGAAAGGATAAGTTCTCCATTCATTATCTCAGGAAGCTTTAATCCTTCAGTTGAATTAAGACTAGAAAGGATAAGGTCTCCGTTTACTGTTTTAGGAAGATTTAGTCCTTCAGCTGAAGTAAGACTAGAAAGATCAAGTTCTCCATTCATTATCTCAGGAAGTTTTAATCCTTCATTTGAAGTGAGATCACGAAGATCAAGGTTCCCATTAAAAAATAAAAAGTCTCCACTTAGAGCCTCTTCTTGTTTGGTAGTGATTTTTTCTTTTGGGTATCCGGTAGCAAGAGATAGGTCATTTTTTAGATCTCTTTTGTTTCTGATTTCTTCAATTCTTGGGTCTCTTTGGTAACCAAATCCTTCAATTTTAGAATCAAGTTCGTAAAGAAAACAGAGTTCTTCTTTGGTGAGTTTTTGGTTTTTGTTTTGTTTTTCCTCTATCAGGGTTAAAAACTGCATGTCTCCAGTTTTCTTTTCGTATTCTTTTCCGCCAGGAAATTCTTTAAGTTTTTTGTTTACTATTTCTCCAATATATGGATCAAGGTTTTGATTTGGTCCGATTCCTCTTACTTCTCCGATTTCACTTCCTTGCATACGGATGGCTACTCTAGGAATAGTATATTCTCCTTCTTTATCTTTTGAGTAAAAGACATAGAAGTCTCCATTTTTGAGTTGTGATTCTGCAGTTGATTCTCCAGCAGTACACCAACCGGTTCCATATCCCTGAAGAGATTCAACTAGAGGCATATGATCAGATTTCTGATCGTATTTTCTCCATTCACCTTCAGTATTTGCTAGTTCGTTTGTTTCAGTTGGAGTGACTTTCTCAATAGCAAAAGCATAGAGCTTACCAAAATTTTCTGATTGAATTAGTTTTTCTAATTCAGGATTGTTTTCTTCTGTTCCGATGTTCTCTTTGTTTGCTTTTTTAACAATAGCATCAACAACGTAGGCTAAAGCTTCCCTGTTTAAGTCGGGAAAAGGAGCAACGGTATCTTTTCTTCTTGTTCCGAATGACTTGTTCTCTTTGTCGTAACTGGAAAGCTTAGTCATGCTTCTGAATGCCCAGTACTTAGCCCACATAGGATAGCTATCTGAATCTTTAGATAAGATGTAGTTTGTCCAATTATCTAAAGTTGATTTCTGATCACTAATGATAACATCAATAGCTTGTTCTTTATCTATTTCAACATTTCCATGGCCTCGTTCTCTAGCTATTCTTTGTTGATTCTCAAAATATGATTGAGGGATGTCTTCTTCCTTAATGATGTATTCATTATGAAAAGCATCTCTAATCATATCCATTTCGATTTCATTGTCTCGATTTCTTTCATGGAAGCCTTCCATATTCTTCAACCAAGTGTCTACCTTGTTTCTTTCTTTGTCTTCTGAATATTTATGACTTAATTCAACTGCTTCTGATTTTTTCAAATCAGGATATTTTTTACCTAAATATTCTCCAGGAGAAAAATCTGGCTTTTTTTTACTTTCGATATTCTTTTCTTCAGAAGGGATTTCTGATTCATCTTTGTCTTCGAAGTTTTCGAAATTCATATTATGTATTATTTAATATATTAGTTTATTGTATTATAGATAATTACATAAATCAATCAAAAAATGCTTAGGATATAAGCATGTGAAGTTGTCTAATATTAAATATAATATCTAAGAATTAGTGAAATAGAGACTATTCTTCAATAAATTTAATTATTGGTTTAATCCATTGTTCAATCATATCTGGTCTTTCTAGATTATGATTCCCTTCTTTTATCAATATATTGTTTAAATCAATGTTTACGCTTTCAAAAGGAACAACATCGTCACTCATTCCGTGTATATGCAATATCTTTTCTTTAGATCTTTCTAAATAAGAAGAATAGTCTTTATCTTTATTCTCCATAAAGTAATCAGAAGAAATATTGTTCATATTAGTCATTTTATCATTTCTTTGACAATCTTTTAAAAATTCTTCTTCATTTATATATTGATTATAGTTATTCCAATTTATTTCTTCAGAGAAACAGTGTTTTTTATTTTGAGACTGAACAAACCAATATCTTAATAGTTCTTTTTGATTTAGCGCAGGCGCATTCAGTACAAGTTGCCCATGGACATACCATTATTAATCCATCGGTTTTAATTCCTAACCTAGTAGCATTATAGATTACATTTCTTTCGGCATGAACACTGTATTTTTGACGGATAGATCGATCTTGCTGTCTTTCATTATTTTCAACTACTCCCCTAGGAAAACATTTATTGCTGATAAGATAATATTATCGTTATCATCAACTAAAATAGCCGCATTCTGAGTAGAAATATTTGTGCTTTTTTGAGCATCGATGTATGCGATTCTAAGTAATTTCTTCCAATCTTTTTCCATAATTTATGTAAAAATAAAAATAATATAAGTGATTAAAATTTGTAGAGATTCGTGGAGATATTGGAACCAGGATTCAATTATATTGGAATGAACACGTTAAAATTATTTAATAATATCAAAATAATTATCAGAAATATTAGTATATTTGGTTCTATTATCCCAATCATCCCAAAATTTATCTAATATTATACTTATTTTATACTTTCCTTCTTTTGGGTTAGTTGGACATTTAATAAGACTATTTAAATCAATTTTCCAAGAATATTTATTAGCAGAAACCGAAGCTGAACCAATAAAACAAGTACAGGCATGGTTACATTTATATCCGTCAATCCCCCACAAGTAAATATAAGCATTTCCCTCTTTTTCTGAACTTTGCCAAGTGATGTCATATGTATTTCCTATTTTCCAAATTTCGTTTTCATTTGGAGAAGTTATTTTTATTGTCTTATCTGTTTCTTCATTTATAAATTTAAAAGTATTAATAATATCCATATCTAGGTATCCACCAATCGAAAATATATTATTATTTTTTTCTAAAAAATAATACTGCTCTCTCTCGAAGTCAATTTTTATTGCAGGAATACCATTTAAATTTGTTTGTTCTTTAATAAAAAGTTCAGAGTCTCTAATATTTTCTTTTATATAATTTTCTAAAGAAAGTCCTTGAGGATTAGAATAAACATTTATATTAATTGCCGTGTATTCACCGCATTCACATTTTTTGGTTTTTTGAACTGATTTAATGTCATACAGTACAATATGATTGTCAGTCACTCTATTTTCCGGCTTAGAAACAATATTTTCAATGGTGTAAATATCTTCAGGATATTTAATTTGATAATTATATTTATTATTTGTATAAGTCTTCCAATTACTAATATCTATATCGTTATTTATCATTATATATTTTCCATCGTCTAACACATTAAAAATAGAACTATTAAATCGAACTGGTAGCCACGTAGCACCGTAATTAGAAGAAACATTTTCATATCCCCCATCTCCAAAATTATTTGGATCTACGGGGGTCCACGTATTGCCATAATCAGAAGAGGTGTAAAGAATACCTTTTTGAACAAGAATCATTTTGTATTTGCCATCTCCAGAGATTACTGATTCTATGTCATTATTTTTTTGATTATTTGCAGTTATCGATTTATAGATAGAAATTATATTAATTCCCAAAACAAAAATAATTAATACTATAAATATTTTTAATTCTTCTTTTTTTAAAGAAATTTTTTCTATTTCTATATTTTTTTGATTCATTTTTAATAATTAAATTTTTCTCTTATTAATTTTGAATAATTATAAACATCTCCAATTTCTCTAGATTTTTCTGTGATGTCATAATAACTTTTAGCTTCTTTAAACGGCAAATTTGTATCTAATAAATTTTTATCGTAAAAAACCTCATCAGCAAATCCAGCAAGTATTAATTTCCAAGAGGAAGGAATTTTTCCTGGATTGATTTTATTGATATGATAAGCTATCAAATTGGTACAGTTTGCATTAATGGTGTTATACCACTTAGGGTTAACATTTAAATCATTTACTTCTCTCATCATTTCTAATAATAAATTCTTACCGTCTTCAGAAGACATTGTCATAGGGTAAAGAATGACTCTATTTCTTCTCACGTTGGTGCGCATTAAAATAGAATCGTTTTCGTCAGCAACAACATAAATTAAGGGGTATGATCTAAAAATACCGGCAGAAGCATTGTATGTTTGATGATTATTGGTTTTCGCTTCAATACTAATTGTTAAAAAAATATCATTTTTAAACTCAAAACTTAAAAAACTATGAGCTGCATAGCCAAATGGCTCATAGATATACCAAACTCTAATTAAATCATCTAAATTATATGTTTTATCGTAATAATTAACATTAAGTACATTTTCTTTTTCTCCATATCTAAAATTTCTAACATTTTTTATTGTTAATAGATTTTCATTGAGTTGAGATGAGGATGTAATTGAATAACTATCTGGCCAATTGTCATTAAGTGGTGGTTTTTTATTAAAATGACAAATTAATAAAATTAGAAATAATAAGCAAAAAAAGAGAATAATGTATTTTTTATTGCTCTTCATTATTTTTTTATTGCTCTTACGATCCAAGTTAAAAATAAAATAATTAAATAACCTACTAATAAACAACCATAAATAGCTGCTATTAAAAGAACATAAAAGCTATAGTCATCTCCCAATTTACCGCATTCGGGGCTAGAAAAAAAAGCCATACAGACAATAAATAAAATACCAATAAAAAAAATTGCCATAACGCAAGACTGAAGAATATATAAAAAACTATTTGTTGAGTCTCTACCTATCAATATATTTCTTTTTCTTTCTGAAAGCATAGTTGAACTAAAAAGTATAAATGGCAATAGAATAACTATTAAATATTCATACACATAAGAAATAATATCATCAGGGCAACCAACATGAGCATTTATTCTAAAGAATGCTCCCAAAAAATATAAAAAAGTTAATGCTAAAAATATTTCCAAATAATGATTTTTAAGTAAATTTTTAAATTTTTGAAATGGTTTAGCTGGTGACAAAGGAACCCTAGTTTGATTTTCCATATATTTAATTATTATCAATATTGAAATAATTATAAAATAAAATCAAAAAGAAAGCAAAGGGGCGCTGGGACGAACTTGGAACCTTTTTGAGGATAAGCCCTTATTTTTTAGATCCTGCTTCTTCTAAAATATTAAAAACTTCAAAGTAATGTTTCGATAATCCTAGTGCTGTATATTTATTATCAGTACTTTTTGCATTAACATCGGCTCCAATATCAATAGCTTCTTTTGCTTCTTTTAAATTTCCAGTTGCTGCTACTGATATTAATTTATTATTTTGTTCTGTTATTGTTTTATAAAATTAAAAGTAGAAAGTATTTGATTAAAAATACTTAGTTGAGGTTGAAGACATGCTTGAAGATAATCATTGCCAATAACTTCTCTATCTAGCGAAAAAGAAATAACATATAATTTTTCATCTTTAATAATATAAACAACATCCTCGCGTCCACCGCCGCTAGGAGACATTCCTATAAATTCATTTCTTCTTACAGCTTTTTCTTTGTCAATGTTTATGTATTCACCCATCTTTAAATTATCCTTAATTTTTTCTAGAGAAAGAGATGATGGTTTTTCCATAACATGAATACTGAAATTAGCTGAACAAAATGGAGCTTCAGAAAGCATAGAATCTGCAAACGGCGGATTAACATAAACATAATTAAAATTAACCATTGAGGTGGTGCAAGAATCGACTAGATATAATAAAGGACTCTTATCACAACCATCAAACGAAGGACTTTTATTTTTTGTGTAACTTATTTCCCCCGCTATTCCCGTTGGATAATCAAAACTAAAACTTAAATCTTGATTTATATAAATTTTCCATTCACTAGTATCATTATCAACTTGTTTTTTATTTTCTTGTTGTTGATTTTGATTATTTTTGTTTATTAGATAATAACCAGTTCCTCCGGCTCCGGCTAAAATTACAACTATCAAAGCAATTACAATCGGAGTAAATCCTTTTTGATATTTATTCATACTTATTAATTTATTAATCTTAAAATTATTATATCATCAAAGAAAAAACCGACAAGAGTTTCGGCTTAATTTTGCAGGGGAGATGGAACGAACTTGGAATGTTTTTGGGTTTAAATTATGTATAAAAAAAGAAGAGGATTTATAATCCTCTGGAAACAACCAGAACGTATTTCCTTTCGCCGAGAAAACCTTCTATCCTTGCGATAAGATCTTCTCTACAAGCGCCACAATAACTTCCAATCTCAATGTTGGTTGAGTTTGCGCACAACACCCAGGCCTCTGCTTCAAAGCAATGTGGTGCTTTTCCTTTTATTGATCTAATTACAGCTATTTGTTCATCGGTCAATGGTGGCTCGACTTGGATATTCATACGATAGAAATACTTATCGCATTTATCTCTAATCTCTTTCGAGAAAGTTAACAGGTGTGTCATGATTCCTCCTTAGTTTTAAATTTTGGCAATTTCTGCCGCCAGTATATTAATACAACAAAAGATTATTTTTGTCAATAGCAGGGGCGCTGGGACGAACTTGTAATTTTTTTGAAAATAAATTATATAAAATCAGAAAACTACACTCTTCAAGTTGTGTAAGGGTTCTTAAAAATATTAGGAATCGCGGATTTGAAGTGTCTCGGTCTAATTAAAATTAAATAATTTTCTGATCATTAACATTTATTAATAGATATTCAAACTTTCTGTTTTCGTAAAGACTGCTATTAAAATTAATAATTTCCTTTGTTATGCTAATGCCATCTGGGTTTTTAATTTCTTCACTAAAAACTTCTTTTTTAAACATTAAAACATTTTCACTAATCCATTTCACTGGATAATATGATTCCTTTTTCGTTGATTTAATTAATAAACTGGATGTAGCTTTATTATTTTTAATTTCGTATAAATAAAGAGATGAAAGATCCAAATCAGCTCCTACTGAATAATGAATATCCGGTTCAGCTATAACAAATTTTGTTTCATCTGAAGACCAAACCGCATAATAACCTCCACCAGTCCCCTCAACGATCTTATCGTTTTCAATATTGTATAGTCCGCAGAATCTTGGTCCTGGGGCAGTTCCACAATCTATTGTTACGTATTTACAGTTGGGAGAAAAATCTCTAGAGGCGGCATTCGGTCCTGGTATTGTTTCATCAAAAATCTTAATTATTTCAGTTTCTCGAGTTTTAGTATTATAACGATAAAGCCTATGGTCGCTACCAGAAAAATATAAATATTCACTATTCCTAGATGAACAGGAGTATCTTACTGTCAAATTTTTATTAATTTCCACCTCTGGACATAATGCAAATTCACAATTAGGACCAGTTCGTCCAACCGATGAACCATCAGGGCAAATTTTAGTCTCTGTAGTACAAATTGTTTGTTTTGGTGGTTGTTTAGTTATCAAATAATAACCGGTTCCTCCGGCTCCGGCTAAAATTAAAACTATCAAAGCAGTTATAATAGGAGTAAATCCTTTTTGATTATTATTCATATTTATTAATTTATTAATCTTAAAAGCACTATATCATATAAAGAAAAACCGAAAAAGTGTCGGTTTGATTTTGCAGCGCAGATTATATATTTACCGAATTATATAACATATATCCAAAGATTAAAATTAGCATGGAAAAACTAGAAAGATTACTAATTAATTATTAATTGCTTATTGTTATATAAACGAATCTATTACGGGATCATTGTTTATATTTTACCCTACCTTGCTACTCACTATATATTTTATCTACTTCCTATTCTTTTGCTCCAGCTTCTTTCAAAATATTAACGATATCATAATGTTCTTTATTTTTGGCATAAAACAAGGCTGTTTTTCCCTCAATACTTTGCATATTAATATCTGCCCCTCTGTTAATTAGCTCTTTTGCAATCTCAAAGTGTCCCCTTGCAGAAGCTATCATTAATGAAGTAATTCCGAGATTATAATCTTTTTCATCAATATTCACTCCAGAGTCCAATATTTTTTTAATATTTTGCAAGTTTCCCTCTCCAGATTCGTATATTAATGGTATTCTTGGCGCAATAATTATTAAGTCGTTTAAGGTTCTAGTAAATGAAATATACTTTTCGTTTCTATTCATTCCTTGAACAAAGACATAGGCCTTATCAAATTCAAATCCTTTTGCTTGAGCAACGGTAAGACAAGATAAATTACCATTTTTAATAGCAAGATTTATTGTTTTATTTAATTTTACTTTTTCAAGCAGTTCATTGTCTTTTGCAATTATTGCTACCCTTTTGTTAAAATGTTCCTTATTGATTATATTATTAAACTTATCAATCCCAATGGTTAAAACTTGATCTCCATCAATAGCTATCGGCATCGAATTAATATTTAATATTTTATTACAATAATTTGTTATTTCCTTAGTGTTTCTGTAATTTTCATTCAGAAGAAAGAAAGCAGTTTCTTTTGAAAAATTTTCCCAATTGGTTATCCCAACTTTTTGGCGGATAAGTTGATTTGTATCACCATAAATATTAAATATTATTCCAGGATTAATTTTTTTAAGTAGTTCGTATTCTACCATAGAAATATCTTGTCCTTCGTCAATGTGTAACATGATATCTGGAGATCTTGTCTTTCCTTTATATAAATAATAAAATACCAGTCTTGCATATAAACAAAAACGAACATTATGGTTTATTTTTATTTTAAATCCTTTCTCTTTGATTATTTTCTCTATTATTTTTTGAATAATTTTCTGTAAATGCTCGTCCTTTTTATTTCTATAAATCTCAGAATTTTTTTTATCATTTTCTATTTTTAATAACTCAATATTTTTTTCGCAGTCACTAATAAAATTATTTGAATAAACATAAACTAACAAATCATAATCAATATCATAATCAGATAAAGGTTGACATTTATTTGTTTTTTCACCATAACGAAATAGTAAATTTTGATAGTATGTCTCTATTGTATTTTTCTCTATTTCTTCTAATTTTAAAAATTTTGATAATTCATCGATATAATCAATAAATTTTTCACTAGGTGTAATAATTTTTATTTTTTTCAAATTTAAATCAATTTTATTGAAAAGAATATTTGCTAATCTATGAAGAAGTATCATTGTTTTTCCAGATCCAGCACAACCCTGAACAATTAAACTTTTATCAAAATCGTACTCAATAATGTCATTTTGATTAAGTTGAATTGTTCGAATTATATCACTTAACTTGCAATCACCCCTTTTTTCATGAAGGATTTTTAATAAAAATGGATCAGTTATACTATTTTTTGAAAATTCATTATCAATCGAGTACTCGTCGTGACATTCTAACAATCTTCCATTTTTTATATCAATTATCCTTCTTTTTAAAACTTCGTACGTGGTTCCACTTCTCACTTCAAATTTCAAAACATTTTTAGCTCGATATCTACTTCCCACTTCGCTCCATACACTACTAACAAGGTAGCCTCCAATATTAAAAGCATAAGCGCCTATATAATTAGTACTAGGATTTTTCTCACCACCAACAAGCAAATCTATTCTTGCATAGTATGGACGATTCTCTAGAGATTCAATATTTTTTAGTTCTTTTTTTGTATCGACAATTTTTGCATTTTTTCCAATTTCATGCATTCTTTGACTTTCTTCCATGACTCCACTGAAATCAGCCTTTGGAGGCATTAAATTTTCTATTTTTTCCTTTTCTTCATTTAGTGCGATCAAGACATCTAGGAGATGCTTGTTTTCCTCGTTAAAAACAATTTTATTCATTGTATTTACGATTCTTTTTTCATTTATAATCTTTTCTTCGTTTTTTTGATTTTCTTCCTTTATTCTTTCCATCGTCTCTTTTCTAGTTCGATCCTCCCCCTCTTTTATTTTTTCTACAGCATCTTCTCCCTTCTTAATTCGTTCCACTTTTTTTCTTTGTCTTTCTAAAATTAATTCTCTAATTTTTGCTTCTTCATTTTTTTGTATTTCTATAATCTCTTTTTCTGGTCCTTTCCCCATGGATTCACTTTTTTGATTACTTTTTTTGTCTCCATTAAAACACCATGAAATAATTCCGATTATGAATATAAAAATAAAAATATAAAATAAGTCACCCATGTTGTATTAGTTTTTATTTACAAAATTTAAATTATATAATAATCTTGCGTTAAAATGATTAATTTTTCCAACAAATATCAGCAGGAGTACCTATTTTATCAGAAAGGAAATCTACTACATCTGGATATATGCCAATTTTATCTATTAGTCCATTCCTTAGAGCCGCTTCGCCCATCATACTAGAACCATCAGCAATTTTCTTCACTGTTTCAATACTTAAATTACGATTCTCTGAAACAAGTTTTACAAAATAATCATGACCTATCTTTATATCTCTCATTATAAGCTGTTTCTCGTCTTCAGATAATGTGCGAGCAGGATTGCCAGTATCCTTATATGCTCCTGAACTAAGATTCACATATGATAGTCCTTCTTTTGTATTCTTTTCTGCTTCTTGTAGATAAGACATAGTTACACCAATGCTTCCGACATCAGAGAAATTAGAAGCAAAAATGGTTTCTGCTCCAGTCGCTGCTAAATATGCGGCTGATAATCCAGCATTACGAATAAAAGCTATTACAGGCTTTTTAGACTGCTTAAAGGCTGTCATCATTTCTTCTCCAGCCACGCCTGAACCTCCATATGAATCTATCTCTACTACTATTGCTTTTATCTTATCATTATCCTGAGCCTCATTTACAGCCCAAATTATGTCATCAGCTGAGGTTTGATCAAGTATTACATCATATTGGTCATTGTATGCGTCATTACTGTTGTAGGTCACAACATCACCATGTAAATTGATTCCATAAACATTACAGTTTTCTGGTTCAGATGGTTCTTCAGTGTTAGAAGTATCTGTAGTTGTGTTATTTGCTACGCTAGAAGATATTTTTGAGATATTTGATATTACATAATACGAAATACCAGACCAAAGAGCTATTATTAAAATAATAGAGATTACATTAAAAGATGTTTCGAACTTTATTCTACTGGAAAATATACAATTGGAGAACTAACAAAGCTTATAGCGAAAGAAGGAATGAGAAGTCGAAATGGTATTCCAGTTTGCAAAAGTAATATTCATAAGATGTTGAAGAATACTTTTTATTATGGATTAATGTTTAAGTCTGGAGGTTATCATCAGGGTAACCACGAACCAATAATTTCTAAAGATTTATTTGATTCGGCTCAAGATGTTTTAAATAAAAAAGTTCATATCAAAAAAGAAAAACATTTCTTTCATCTTAGGGGTTTATTTACCTGTGCCAAATGTGGCTGTATGCTAACGGCCGTAAAAAAGAAAGGTCACGATTACTATTTCTGTACCAATGGGAAAGGAGGCTGTTCTGAACATGAGCATTATCTTCGTTCTGAAAAGTTAGATCAATCAATGATTTCCCTATTAGATAAAATAGCTATTGATGAGGAATTAGTTGAAATTGTTTATGAGGCTAGTAAGCAACAATTGAAGAATAATAGGTCTACTGATTTTCAAACTAAGGAAACCCTTTTAAAACAGCTTGAGAATATTAGAAAGAAGCAATCCATACTTCTGGACAGTTTTGTGTCCATGACCACCCCAAAAGAGGTTTACGGCTCCAAAATGAGAGATTTAGGAGATGAGGAGATCTCGATAAAAGAGCAATTAGGAAAATTAGAACTAGAAGAGAACAGAGACGAGGCTATTTTAGAGAAAATAAAAAATGTATTCCTAGAAGCTAGCAGATCTAAAACAGAGTATATTAATGGAGATTCAGAAAGACGCAATAGTGTCGCAAATCAGCTACTTTGGAACCTTACTATTGAGAATCAAGAAGTGTTGAACTATCAAGCAAAAGAGCCATTCCACATACTGTTTAATGGCCCTAAAATGGACTCAGTGTCCTGTCTGCAGGCCAAGTCGAGCTCGAACCCCAAGGATGTATACCCCACAAGGAGAATTTAAGTACTTTTATCTTATCATAACGACGCGACTTGAGCTAATTATTTATTTTCTAATTCTTCCATCAAGCTATATGTTTCTTCTGATAAGGCATCAATATCAAATAGTTCTTTTTCTTTCGAATTAAAATAATCACTTTTTTCAAAACAAATTTTAACAATCTCTAGAATGCTAGCAATAGTTAAAAGTACTGTATTTATCGTTACTAAATATTCACTTTTTTCTCCTCTACGATTAAGCATAAAGGAATCCATGCTTGGGTGAGCATAATTACATAGAAGACGATAATGACCCTTGTGCGATGACGATAGAACACTATCGGGAGTAGATTCAATCATTTGATTATAATCTACTTTAGTCCATTTGCGTTCAGGATTTTGAAATTGGTTAAAACTTAAAAATTTTTCTGTTTTTTCTTGTATATTCTTATCATCGCCAAAAACATATTCAGAGATTATTAATATTTCATAAGTATATCTAGCGATGAGGTGACTAACTAAAGAATCTTTGCTGTTTAAACAATTTTCACAAGTTATTAATATCGTGAAAATCTTGTTAAATATTTCCCACCATAATCTTTCAGGCGTGACACTATTGATAGATTTTCTTCCATTGTTTAATTTTTCTAAATCTTTATAAAGACGTTGAAGTAATGTTATTGTTTTTTCTTTTTGATCGGAATAGTTTATATTTATCATGATCTAATTATAAAAATTAATATAATGCTAAAAAGTGACAAAAGTGACACAAAATCATGTATATAGTTACACAGCTGTGTCATTTATTATTTCTCTAACCAACTTCCTAAAATTCTCTAAGTTTTCTCTTAATGCTTCATCCATATCGAACTTTTTACCATCGGCTAAAAAGTATGTTGCTGTAGTGTGATGATATTTATGTCTTATTGCCGTATAAATTGTCATTCCCCTCTTTTGATTATCTGTTATGTCTTTTTTTAAATCAGGGCGTCTTTTAATGATCTCTTTTTCAATTTCTTCAGTTTTCTTAAATAAAACAGAAAGTATATTATCGTAAAGAATCTTAAACTTTTCTTCTGGATTAGTAGATTTTAATGCCTTATTGTATGAATAAAAAATATTGAGACTATTTAATGGTTTCAAAATTTTTGGTAATTCTTCGTCAAATTCCTTAATTTTATTCAAATCTAACGATCTTACTAGGAAAACTGAACAAGCAAGAGTATTAAGACCAGTCCTTTTCTTTTCTTCCAAATTTTGCACTTCCTTTATATACCATCCATAGACTGGTACATCAAAATGAAATGAAAAATACGAAACAATATTTTCTAATAATTCTCTTCCTGTTTCCTCAGCTCCCGATTGTGATTCGCTATCAATTTCTAGTTCAAATCCTACAGGTACATATCTAGATGATTCGACTCTTTCCTCATGAATTAATTTTAAATTAGCGTTATCGTTTATTTTTATTTGAGGAAATTCACTAATATTTTTAGTGTCTACTGCTGTTTCAAAATGTCCTTTGATTATAAATTTCATTATAGCTAATTTAAGTCTATTATACCTGAATCCCATTAATGAACCATTTATATTTTGGAATGTTGTTGGGAAAATAAATAAAAGCTCCTAATTTATACTTATATTTACCATTTTGGTTAGTTAAAGTTTTTAATTTAGAATAATCCCAGGTATCAGTAGAATCCTTTTTTATTTCAATTGCTATTAAATTTATGTCGCTTTCTCTGACATGCACCAATATATCTGGTCTTATTGGGCGTCCGTTCTCGTTTGATTTTTCGGCATCTAGAATTTTATCATATTCACAGTCAATATTCGGATCGAATTCTTTAATTTGTGCATATCTGTCGTCATTGTAGATAAGATTTTCCATATGTACAGCAATTCTATGACTTACAGCAAGTTCATATACCTTTAATCTTAAAAGTTTTATGTCTTTTTCTATAAATAAATTGGCAGCGTCCATTACTAATTCTTTCATATTTTTTACTTATTTTTGTAGCCTT
>Ga0265294_10002537_pt1 | contig 23929 bp, 25 predicted proteins | sample MunlanPumphouse3_FD_192504 | JGI IMG/M metagenome (GOLD analysis project Ga0265294, IMG submission 192504) | Groundwater microbial communities from a municipal landfill in Southern Ontario, Canada - Pumphouse #3 | ecosystem: Environmental > Aquatic > Deep subsurface > Groundwater | place... | reverse complement strand
CCTTCTCTGCGGGGTCTGTCTGAGTTGTAACCGCCTTCTCTGCGGGGTCTGTCTGAGTTGTAACCGCCTTCTCTGCGCGGTCTGTCAGAATTATAACCACCTTCACGGCGCGGTCTGTCAGAATTGTAACCGCCTTCTCTGCGGGGTCTGTCGGAGTTATTGCCTCCTTCTCTCTGTGGCCGGTCGGAAGAAAACCTTCCCTGGCCGGTACTACTCCTTCGATTCTCATCAAAGTGTCTTTCCTGTCTGCGTTCACCGTAAGGTGCCCGCTCTCTTCTTTCTGCCGGACGCTCATCACGAGCGGAGCCGGAACTTTTTATGCGCGCACGTTGTTGGCGGGGCGCATTTCCCTCTCTCTGAGAGGATTCTTTCTTTTGCATTATTTTTTAATTTGAGCGGCAAATGTACGTGAAATTTCTTAATATTGCATTATGAAGTATCCTGCCTTTTTTCGATTGACTCCTTTTGTACGGGAAAATTTAAATGTTTCGCTTACAGCAGTTAAGACCAACCGGCTCCGTTCAGTCCTGACCATAATGATGATTGCCATTGGGATTATGGCTCTTGTGGGGATCCTTACGGCCATAGATGCCATAAAGGGATCTGTGACGGATAGTTTTAACAGTATGGGCGCCAGCACCATTACTATTAAAGCGAAAGGATTTGCCGGTGAATCTTCAGAAACCCGCAGAAGGATTAGAAATACTTCCACCATTACTTATCAGCAGGCCGAGATGTTTTCCGGAATCTATCCCGTGCCGGCAAATATTGCTATTTCCACTCCGGCCGGGAGTATGGTAACGGCAAGCTACGGAGCAGAGAAATCCAATCCCGATCTGACAATTATGGGCGTGAACCAGTCCTATTTCATGGTTAATGTACTTGAATTGTTTTCGGGCAGAATTTTTTCCAATTATGAAATGACCTCGGCCGGTTTTGTGACGGTTATTGGCAACGGCATCGTGCCTTTGTTCGGAGGAATAGATCCGGTTGGGGAATTTCTGAATATTGAAGGACGTCGTTACCAGGTGATAGGGGTCCTAAAAACCAAAGGGGCTTCTTTTGGCGGCGGCGCCGATAAGCAGTTATTTATCCCTTTGGGAAATGCCCGGAGTGTTTACGGCGGAGACGACATGAATTACGAAATAAAGATTCAGCCGCTGGAAGGGGCAGATCCGCAGGAAGCCTATGAAGAGGCTGAGATACGGTTTCGCAATGTACGCCGGCTTTCGCCCACAGACGAAACCGATTTCAGGATTGAACGAAGCCAGGATATGCTGGAACGTTCCATGGAGACAATGCGGATTGTGACTATTGTGGCGTTCATTATTGGTTTTATTACCCTGCTGGGCGCCGCCGTAGGTCTTATGAATATTATGCTTGTTTCTGTGAATGAGCGAACCCGTGAGATAGGTACCCGTAAGGCAATGGGGGCTACCTCAAGGACTATCAAACAACAATTCCTTTTTGAGGCTATTGTTATAGGACAGCTGGGCGGTTTGGGAGGTATTGTTCTGGGAATTTTAGCGGGAAACCTTACTTCGCTGGCTATGGATACGCCTTTTGTGGTTCCCTGGTTATGGATGCTGCTGGGCGTGGTGGTTTGCCTTGTGGTAAGTATACTTTCCGGTTATATCCCGGCCGTTCGTGCCAGCCGGCTGGATCCCATAGAGGCGCTTCGTTACGAATAAATCTTTTATCTGAGAGAGAAAATATAAGTGATTTTACCTTCCTGAACGGCAGGAGCAGAACCACTTACGTTAAAACGGGCCTGAAGTGCAGCCTTCCTGGCAGCTTCCCAAAGCGTTCGGTTCTGTACGGTAGTGCCTTCAATGCCGGGTGTGGCGGCGGTCACTTTCCCGTAAGTGTCAACAAGAATCTTTACGACTACTTTTCCCGATGTGTTTTCTGTATATTCGGGCAACGGCAGCTTTCCCACAACCGACCGCCCTTCCAATTGAGCGGAAGGTGTCCCGGCGGGATTCCCGTTGAGGACATTTCCGCCGGCATGTCCGGCCTGCGGATTGTCAGAGGCCAGCCGGGCTGTTTGTTCGCCCGCAGTGGTGTCTTTGTCGCGGCTTCTGAACAGCGCACGTTCATTTATTACAGGAGGTTGGGGATCGGGGATTTCTACATCGCCCTGGTCTCCGGGGGTGCTTTCCCTGGTACGTTGGGTACCATCTGTCACCCTGGGCGCTTTGGCCAGCTGAACCAACTCGGGTTCTTTTTCCGGTACGGGCATGGGAGACCGGGGCTGTTCTCCCTGCTCGGCAATCAGCTGGAGCGGGACGACAGGGGGTGTATCCTCGGGTTCAAATTCAATTTCAAGGGCGGGTTCCATCAGGGGCGGTATACTTTGCATCCCTGCCAGCACCAGAAAACCTGCCAGCAGTGAATGGATGATCACTGTGAGCAAGATCCCTGTCCTGTTGCCTTGAACCTTTTTCATTATACGTTATTCCGGTGAGGTGGCCAAGATAATTTTATACTGATTGCGTTTGGCAATATTCATTACCTGTACTACCTGTTCCATGGGAACGGATTTATCTACATATAAAGAAACCGTAGGATCTTCGCTGTTCTGCAGAAGTCCGCGCAGTTGTTCTTCAATTTCTCCGAATGGGATGGCACTCTGACTGCCGTTTATATGATAAGAGAAAGTGCCTGCAGGCAGGTAATGTTTAATAGAAACGCTTATCTGCGCCTTGGATGATATCTGGTTAGTGCTTTTTGGTAAAAGCAGTCTGAGCGCATTGGGATTAACGAGGGTGGAAGTGACCAAAAAGAAGATCAGCAACAGGAATACAATGTCTGTCATTGAGGACATACTGAATCCTGCTTCTATTTTGGAATTTCGTTTTATAGCCATAACTTGTTATTTAACAGGTTCCTGGAGAATATCCATAAATTCCAGTGTATAGGTTTCCATCTGGTTTATTATGTGCCCCACGCGCGCCGTCAGGTAGTTATACGCAAAATACGCCGGTATTCCAACCAGCAGACCGGCCACGGTGGTTACCATGGCGGTGTAAATGCCTCCGGAAAGCAATGTAATGTCAATATTGTTGCCGGCCATGGACATATTGTAAAAAGCCTGAATCATCCCTATGACAGTCCCCAAAAAGCCGACCATTGGAGCGCCGCCGGAAATGGATGCCAACACGGGAAGGCCCCGCTCCAGCCTGCCTACCTCGATATTGGCCTTATTTTCAATGGCGGACCGGATGTCGGGTACAGGCCTTCCAATATTGTGCAGACCTCTTTCAATGAGCCTCGAAATGGTCGTATTGTGATCTTCACACAGATGAATGGCTGCCTGTACTTTCCCTTCATATATATATTCCTTTATGTTGTTCATGAAATTCTGGTCTACTTTGGCTGCTTTTCTGAGAACTACCAGACGTTCTCCGAATATATAAACGGCTATTATAGAAAGGGCCAGCAGTACAAGCATGAGCCAACCCCCTTTGGCGGCCATATCTAATAATGAAATTGAAGAGGCTTCCGCAACGGCCACAGCCTCGGTTTGAAGTACAAAGTTCAACATATCAATCTATTGTTTTTAAGTTTTCGTAATTAACTTTCCAGAGAAACAAACCTTCCGCCGGCACGGAATGACCGGCCATGGAACGATTTTTCTCCTGTAATACCTGCAAAATCCATTCCACAGGTTTTTTCCCCCGCCCCACCTCGAGCAGCGTTCCCACCATGCATCGTACCATATTACGAAGAAATCTGTCGGCAGTGACTTCAAAAAAAAGCAGACTGGCCGAGGCAAATTCGGGGCAGGACGTATGCCAGCCGGCAGCTGAAACAGTGCAGATATTAGTTCCTGTCTGTGAATGCAGTTTTGAAAATGACGTAAAATCATGAGTGCCTGTCAGGAGTTCCGAGGCACGGTTCATGGCTTCAACATTGAGCGGCATGGGAGAATAGGTGCCGGGGGCCGCGGTAAGGTCGTCAAGGAATGGATCCTTTTGCAAACGAATGAAATAGCGATAGCTACGGCTGGTTGCACCGAACCTGGCATGACAGTCGCCGGATACGGGAAATATTCTGTGAATAATAATGTCCGGGGGCAATATGGCATTTATTTTGTATTCAACAGAACCGCGCTCAAAGACGTTTCCTGTATAGTCAAAATGAGCCCAGAAGTCCTTTGCGTGAACACCTGTGTCGGTCCTTCCGCATCCGGTAACGGAAACCGTCTCTCCCAAAAAAAGAAAGAGAGCATGCTCAAGGACGGCCTGCACGCTGGGGGCATTCTGCTGGATCTGCCAGCCGTGATACCGGGTTCCTTTGAACGACAGGTGTATAAAATAACGCATAAAGAGTGTATATTTGACAAATATATATGAAAAAACCATAACAGATAAAGCAAATATGGAAACCGTAAACATTAAAGAGTTGAATGAGCGAATCCAGCGGGAGAGCGCGTTTGTAGACATAATGACCATAGAAATGAGCAAGGTCATTGTGGGGCAAAAGCCTTTGATTGAAAATTTACTGATAGGTCTTCTGGCCAACGGACATATTCTCCTTGAAGGGGTTCCCGGACTTGCTAAAACTTTGGCTATCAAAACACTTGCAAGTGTTGTAGATGCAAAGTTCAGCAGAATTCAGTTTACTCCGGACCTTTTACCCGCCGACCTGATAGGAACGCTTATTTACAGTCCCCGCACCGAAGAATTCCAGGTAAAAAAAGGCCCTGTTTTCGCCAATTTTATTTTGGCGGACGAAATCAACCGTTCACCGGCAAAAGTGCAGTCCGCACTGCTTGAAGCCATGCAGGAACGTCAGGTGACCATTGGCGACAAGACCTTTCCTTTACCGGAACCATTCCTTGTACTTGCCACCCAGAACCCCATAGAACAGGAGGGAACCTATCCCCTGCCCGAAGCCCAGGTGGACCGGTTTATGCTTAAAGTAGTAGTGAGCTATCCGGGTAAAGAAGACGAAAAACGCATTATACGCATGAACAACAGCGGTGAGTTTCCAACGGCCGCACAGGTGCTGAAACCCGAGGATATAAAGAAGGCCCGGGATGTGGTACGGGAAGTATATATGGACGAGAAAATTGAAAGATATATAGTGGACCTGGTTGTGGCAACACGAAAACCCGAGGAATATAAACTGGCTAATCTGCAGAGTCTTATTGCCTACGGGGCCTCGCCCAGGGCCAGTATTTCACTGGCAATGGCCGCTAAGGCTTATGCCTTTATCAAACGCCGCGGGTATGTTATTCCGGAAGATATACGTGCTGTTGCCTATGAGGTGCTTCGTCACCGTATCGGGCTTACATACGAAGCCGAAGCCGAAAACGTGGTTCCCGAGAATATAATTACTTCTGTCATTAATGCTGTAGAAGTGCCTTAGTATACCGTTATGTCTGACGATTTGTTAAAAAACGTACGAAAAATTGAAATCAAGACCCGGGGCCTGTCTCATCAGATATTTGCCGGTGAGTACCATTCCGCTTTTAAAGGCCGGGGTATGGCTTTTAGCGAAGTGCGGGAATACCGGTACGGAGACGACGTGCGTAACATGGACTGGAACGTGACTGCACGCATGAACGCGCCATTTATCAAGGTTTTTGAAGAAGAGCGTGAATTAACGGTTGTCCTGCTGATTGATGTGAGCGGATCACGGATTTTCGGAACCAGGACAAAGCTGAAAAAAGATCTGCTGGCCGAGGTGGCTGCCGTGCTGAGTTTTTCTGCGTCTATCAATAACGACAAGGTGGGTGCTTTGTTCTTCAGTGACAAAGTAGAGCAGTTTATCCCTCCCAAAAAAGGCCGTTCGCATTTGCTGAGAATTATCCGCGAAATGCTTGAATTTGAACCATCAGGCAGTGAGACGAATATTTCGGAAGCATTGCGTTTCCTTACCAACGCAATAAAAAAACGCTGTACGGCATTTCTCCTTTCCGATATGATAGATGTTGATGAAAGACAATATCCCCGGTTTGAAGAAGCCGTGAAAATTGCGGTAAACAAACACGACATTGCCGCAATAAGACTGTACGATCCCCGTGAGGCCGAATTGCCGGCCATGGGCCTTGTCCGTTTTGCCGATGCCGAAACAAAACGGGAGCAATGGATTGACACTTCCGACCGCAATGTGCGTAATGCATATGCCGCATGGTACAGAACCTCGAACGAAAACCTTAACAGGGTACTTAATAAATACCATGTCGATCACGTTCAGATAGCAACCGATCAGGATTATGTTCAACCACTTATCCGTCTTTTTAAAAGCAGGGCGTAATGCCATAAAGCAATGAAGCCGAAACATCTTTTTTGTATTATTCTTTTGATTCCCGCTTTCTTGCAGGCCCAGTCCGGTTCAGAAAGCGTCCGATTGCCCGGGGTAACGCCAGCCGGTATCCGACAGGCACGGGAATCTGTACTCGACAGGGACAGCATCCTTATTGGAGATCAGGTCTGGTGGATATTGTCGTTACCCGACCAGGCCCGGGACCCTTCTTTTACACGTTCTGTGGAAAGCCCGGAAATGCCGGGTGAAGCTGTCGAAGGCGTGGAGATCTTAGAGGGCGTGCGGTTCGACACCATTTTTCACAGAAAGAAAATGCAGGAAATTCAGGCCCGGATAAAACTGACGTCTTTCGACAGCGGATCCTATTCACTTCCCTATATGCCGTTGTTCCTTAAAAGAGTAGACGGAGGAACAGACACCCTGTGGTTTAAAGGTCCCATCCTGTATGTAAACACAATTCCCGTTGACACAACTTCTTTCAAAGCTTACGGGTTAAAACCCCAGATGAAATATCCCATAACCGCTGCCGAGATACTCTCTGTCGCGGGTCTTTTACTTGCTTTGGCAGCTATTGTGTACCTGGCGGTCCGGATTATAAGACGCCGCAGACAGAACCTGCCGCTTTTCCATTCACTGAAACCCGCCGAACCGCCTCATGTGGTGGCTCTTAAGGCGCTGGATAAAATAAGGGCCCAGCAGTTGTGGAAGACACAAAAGGTTAAGCATTATTATACGGTTCTGACAGATGTTTTACGTATATACTTCTATAACCGGTGGGGAATCCAGGCCATGGAACAGACGTCTGCCGAAATGCTCGGGTCGCTGAATTCTGTATCTGAAAAAGACGAATTGCTTACGAAAGAGGTAATAACTGAGTTGCAGAAGGTCCTTAATACAAGCGATCTGGTTAAGTTTGCCAAGTATGTACCCGCTGAAAACGAGAATGAAGAATCACTTGCACTGGCCGTGAAGTTTGTTACTTCCACAGCCCGTTACGAAGAAACTGAAAACAAGGAAGAATAATTATGTTTTTTGAATACCCGAATCTCCTCTACCTGTTACTGCTGCTTATTCCGGCGGCAGGTTACTATATTTACAGGGAAATAAAGGGGAATGCTCCGTCGCTGCAGGTCTCTACTTTGCAGCCTTTCGCCGGGGAAAGAAAATCCCTGAAACATTTTTTGCGTCACGTTCCTTTTGCCCTCAGGATGATTGCCATGGCCGCCATTATTGTGGCTATTGCCCGTCCGCGTTCCTCATCTGACTTTGAGACAACAAATACCGAAGGGATAGATATCGTTCTGGCCATGGACGTTTCCACCTCTATGCTTGCCAGAGATTTTAATCCCGACAGAATTGCCGCTGCAAGAGATATTGCGGTGCAGTTCATTGCCGAGAGACCATCAGACAGGATAGGCATAGTGGTCTTTGCCGGTGAAGCCTATACGCAATGCCCTCTGACCACAGATCGCATAACCCTTATCAATATGATGAAGGAAGTTCAGACCGGACTCATTGAGGACGGGACGGCCATTGGCAACGGGCTGGCAACCGCAGTGGCACGATTAAAAGACTCCGATGCGGTAAGCCGGGTTATCATTCTGCTGACCGACGGGGTGAACAACAGGGGAGAGATTGCTCCGCTGACAGCAGCCGAAATTGCCCGTACGTACGGTGTTCGCGTATATACCATAGGAGTGGGAGCCCAGGGAATGGCTCCTTATCCGGTGATGACTCCGTACGGAGTACAGATACAACAGGTTCAGGTGGAAATTGATGAAGAATTGCTTAAGCAGATAGCCACTCTTACAGATGGCGAGTATTTCAGGGCAACCGACAATACAAAGCTTATGTCCATATACAGCCAGATCAACCAGATGGAAAAGAGCAGAACGCTGGTAGATTCCTTTCCCGTCTACAAAGAGCTGTTCATGAAATATGCGCTTATTGCTCTGGCTGCGCTGGCGCTGGAATATTTGTTGCGATGGCTTGTTTTACGCAGAATACCGTAGATTTATGATACAATTAGCTCAAATACAATATTTGCTTATCATTGCGGTTATCCCGTTCCTTTTTTTGTTCTATGCCCTGTACCGCAGGCGCGGAAGAAAAATTCTGGCCCGTTTTGGTGATCCGGAACTTATGAAACCTCTTATGCCCGGCATCTCTTCACGACGCGGGTGGTGGAAGCTGAGCCTTTTCTGCGCAGCCCTGTTCTTCTTTGCGCTGGGCCTCTCCAGACCGCGTACGGGTGCCCGCCTGAAAGAAATGGAACGATCCGGCGTGGAGATCATCGTTGCCCTGGACGTGTCCAATTCAATGCTCGCAGAAGATTATTCTCCCAACCGTCTGGAAAGGGCCAAGCTGGCGGTGTCGCGCCTTGTAGACAATCTGGGCAGGGACCGGATAGGACTTATCGTTTTTGCAGGAGATGCTTTTGTGCAGCTTCCCGTAACCACAGATTACGTCAGTGCTAAAATATTTCTAAAATCGATATCTACCGGATCTGTACCCCGTCAGGGAACGGCTCTGGGACAGGCCATCCTTACCGGGATCCGCAGTTTTAGCCTCGACACACCCGAAAGCAGGGCCCTTGTGCTCATCACGGACGGGGAAAACCACGAAGACGATGCCGTGGCAGCTGCTACCGAGGCCAAAAATCAAGGCATTCAGGTACATTGCATTGGTATCGGATCTGAGTTCGGAAAGCCCATTCCTCTGGCCGACGGTTCCCTTCTTAAAGACGAAGAAGGAAACACGGTAGTCACTCGTCTCGACGAACAAACACTTATGAAAGTGGCAGAGGCAGGAGACGGTATTTATGTGAGAGCTGGCAATACCGATTTTGGATTGGAACGCATTGTGGAGAAAATCCATGAACTGAATGAACAGGAATACCAGTCGGTTGTTTTTGAGGATTTTGATGAACAGTATATGTATTTTTTTGGAATAGCGCTTTTTTTATTGCTTATAGAATTCCTTATAAGTGAACGTAAAGGACGCCGCTTTAAAAGCTTTGACGTATTCGGTAAAACAGCCGTCTGTCTTATTCTGTTAACGGCCCTGTCACAGACCGCACTGGCTCAAGCTGATAAAAAAGATGTGAGGGCGGGGAACCGAGCTTTCAGGAAGGGTGAGCTGGAGAAGGCTATGGTGGATTATCACAAGGCCCTTTCCAGGGATTCCACTTCTGTGAAAGCAAAGTATAACCTGGCTAATACACTGCACGAAACAGGACAAAGCGCCCAGGCTTCTCAGATAATGGAACCGGTGGCAGATTCCATTGTTTCTCCTGTGCAGAAAGCAGATGCCTGGCACAACGCAGGCAATATGCAGTTGTCTCAGAAAGAATATGCCAAAAGTATAGAAGCCTACAAGAAATCTCTCAGGCTGCGTCCGGACGATACAGAGACCAAAACCAATCTGGCCTATGCCCAGAAAATGCTAAAGGATCAGGAAAACCAGCAGAATCAGCAGAACCAGGACCAAAATCAGGACCAAAACAAAGATCAAAATCAGGACCAGCAGAACCAGGATCAGAACCAGGATCAAAACAAAGATCAGGATCAGGACCAGCAGAAGCAGGAGCAACAACAACAGTCTCCTCCAAAAATAACACCCCAGGCAGCCCAGCAGATGCTGGATGCCATACAACAGAAGGAAAAAGAAACCCAGGATAAAGTGAACAAAGAAAAGGCAAAAGCGGCTGTTCCGGTCCGCACAGGTAAGAATTGGTAATAAACAGAGCCAAAATATATGAAACGCACAATATTACTCATTCTGATTACTTTGTCTGCATTCATTGCACAGGCACAGGTACAGTTTACGGTGGAAGTCCCTAACGTAGTCGCATCGGGAGAACGGTTCAGACTGGTTTATACGGCTACCGATGCAAAGGTAGATGCTTTCAATGCGCCCCGCATTGAGGGTTTCTCTGTTTTGGCCGGTCCCACAACGTCTACGATGAACAGGGTGGAATATGTAAATGGTCGTAGAACTCAGAGCCGCTCGGTTAGCTATACATATATTCTTGAAGCCGTGCAGACCGGAAAATTCCGGATTGGCGAAGCGTCTGTTACTTCAGAAGGAGTTACTTACAAAACCCAGCCCGTAACAGTAGAAGTGGTCGCCGGTAATCAGGCATCCGGACGCGATCGTTCCGAAAAGGAAGAGGGCACTTCTGCCGAGATCTCGGCAGATGATATTTTTCTCAGACTCAATGTCAGCAAAAAGAGGGTGGTAAAAGGAGAATCGCTTACTGCTACATTGAAATTATATACTCGGGTAAATGTTTCCGGTGCGGAAGACATCCATTTTCCTACTTTCAACGGATTCTGGAGTCAGGAAGTGTACGCTCCCCAACAAATAGACTGGCAACGTGAGAACGTAAACGGCGAGATCTACCAGTCTGCCGTATTACGCAGGTATGTGCTGTTACCGCAACAAACCGGAACTATTACTATTGATCCTTCGGAAATCGTTTGTGTTATCCAGGTACGTAATGCAAGCAGGGGTAATTCCATGCTGGATGATTTTTTTGATTCGTACCAGACAGTACGTAAAAGGGCTGTATCTCCTTCCGTCTCTGTTTATGTGAACAATCTTCCCGACGGAGCGCCTGCTTCGTTCAACGGTGCTGTAGGCAAATTTTCGCTGAGTACAAAAATGGGCAAAGATTCCATTCTTGCTCACGATGCCGTCTCTATGTATATTACCATTACCGGGGAGGGGAACATTAACCTGCTGGAAGCTCCCAAAGTGTCGTTTCCTCCCGATTTTGAAGTGTATGACGTTAAGATTACCGATAATTCGCGTAGCTCCGGAGGCGCTTATTCCGGATCCAAAGTGTTTGAATATCCTGTTATTCCTCGCAGCCACGGTGCGTTTACCATGGACCCGGTCACGTTTTCCTATTACGATGTAGAGAGCCGTCAGTACAAGACGCTACAGGCCGCCCCGCTTACACTGAAGGTGGGGAAAAGCACAGACACGGCCACACAGGGAATTGACCAGGGTGCCGGAACTCACAGACGCATTGTACAAAGCCTTGGACAGGATATCCGTTATATACGGACAGTTGTTCCGGTATGGCATAAGAAAGGGGCTTTCTTTGTTAGCAGCATTGGTTTTTATGTAATTATCCTTATCCTTTTCGGTATTTTTGGAGCATCTTATGTATTACTTAACCGAAGAAGAGAACGCAGGAAAGACATTGTAAGGGTAAGAAACAGTAAAGCCAACAAGATAGCCCGCACCAGGCTCAAAGCCGCCGCAACTTTGCTGAAACAGGAACTGTTTTCCGGATATTTCGAAGAAGTCCACCGCACATTGTGGGGGTACATTGGAGATAAACTGGCTTTAACGCAGGCGGATTACTCAAGGGAAAGAGTTATACGCTTGCTGGAAGAAAAGAAAGTGGACTCCTCTGTAATAAGCGATTATATGGATTTAATAGAAGCTTGTGAATTTGCACGTTACGCACCCGATCCGGGACAGGTGGAAAAAGAAAAAATCTTTGAGCGTGCTATGGCTGCCATAAGTAAAATGGAACAGGGTCTAAAATTATAAGAACATATGAAAAAGCTTGTATTGATTTTTTTCCTGATCTGTTCTGCCGGTCTTTATGCACAATCTCCTGCTGATAGTCTTTGGAACGCGGCCAATACGCATTATGCCGAGGCTCGTTATAATCAGGCATTGGAAAATTACCTGGAGATAGAAAAAATGGAACTCGAGTCGGCTGATCTCTATTACAACATAGGGAACACCTACTTTAAAATGCTATACGTCGCACAGGCAATACTATATTACGAACGGGCTTTAGGCCTGGAGCCCAACAATCAGGACATAGCCTATAATCTTCAGCTTGCCCGGGAACAGTGCATAGATAAAATTGAACCTGTCCCGGCCTTCTTTGTTGTAGACTGGGTAAGGGAAGCAACTCAATCGCTTCCCTCCGACACCTGGGCCTGGTTCGCTATTGTGATGCTTGCCGTTTCACTGTTGCTATTGCTCGTCTTTTATTTTGCCCGAAAGTCCGGTTTAAGAAAAGCTGCATTTGTTTTGGCTGTGATCGTTTTTGTATTTGCCGGAATTTCGGCGGCTTTTGCCTGGCAGGGAAAGAAAACGGCTACGCGCCAGGATGCCGCCATAGTATTTGCTGCGGTAAGTGCGGTCAAATCGTCTCCTGACGCCCAGGGAAAGGATCTCCTGGTTATCCATGAAGGAACAAAAATATTTGTGCTTGAAAAAGTAGGAGACTGGGCCAGAATAGAACTTCCCGACGGCAGACAGGGGTGGGTAGCGCTGAGTGAGATAGTTTTTGTATATTAGCAGCCTCAATCAATATTTCTCCAATGGATTATAACACACAAAGAGACAAGCTTATACTCCCTGAATACGGGCGTTATGTTCAGGAAATGGTCAAAAAAGTAAAGACCATTAAAGATAAGGAAGCCCGTACCATTCAGGTCAAAGCGGTAGTAAACGTCATGAGCATTTTGAATCCCCAGTTGCGTGAAATGAATGATTTCCAGCATAAATTGTGGGATCACGTTCATATCATATCGGAGTTCGATCTGGATGTGGAAGCTCCTTTTCCGCCACCGGTCAAAGGCAACCTGGTATCCAAGCCTCATACTATAGATGCCGAAAGAGAACCGGTCAAGGTTATGCATTACGGACGTAATATCCAGAATATGGTCATGGCCATAGCTGCCAAGCCCGAAAATGAAGAGCGTGATGCTATGACAATCTCCCTGGCGCATTATATGCGTAAGCAGTATCTTATCTGGAATAAAGATACCGTATCCGATCAAACTATATTTAATGATATTTATATTTTGTCCAATGGCACTCTCCAGGTGCCCGAGGGAGCAAAACTTTCTGAAATTCAGGGCGAATTCAGGCAGCCCAACACTCCCGGCAGCCGTACGCAGCAACGTCAGGGACAGTGGCATAAAAATAAAAAGAAGAAGAACAGGCAGTAAATGGCCAAAAAAGTCAAAGATCGTCAAGTTCATGAGAACATCCGTCTCATAACCGGATGGTTGTTCCTGGCTGTGGGCTTGTACCTGCTCATTGCCTTTGGTTCCTATTTATTTACCTGGACGGTGGATCAGAGTTTGCTGGGCCAGGAAGATATCCTTGCCTCAGGTGAGAAGGCTGCTAACAGCGGCGGCATTCTGGGCAACCGTGTAGCACATTTTTTTATTGGTCATCTCCTGGGAATAGGTGCTTTTATAATTCCCCTTTTTCTGGTTACTTTGGCTGTTGTCTTTCTTAGAATTAAGAAGGTAAAACTGTTGTCTCTGTTTTTTATTGCTGCTTATGGATGCATTATCCTGTCTGTCGCCTGCAGCTATATTTTCAGTTTTACTTCCTGGAAATATCTTTTTGGAGCCGGTGTGGGAGGTACGTACGGATACCGTGTGAATGAATGGCTTATAGATATGTTGGGTTTACCTGGCACGGGTGTGCTTATTTTCTTTGTGCTTACTGCGTGGCTGGTGCCCATTGTTTTCAGAATGGTACAGCGCAGAAAAGAACATCGGGCCGGGAAAGCAGCCGTTGTTGCTGACAGTGCCCCTGAAACGCTCCATGAGCCTGCCCGGGAGATCCCGGTTCCCGAAGAGATACACGTTCCTGTTCTGGAAGTTGAACCTCCTGCCGGTGAAAAAAACACGCCTTCTTTTGAAATAGAAATGGCAGCGGAAGAGTCCACCGGGGGAACCATGGAATTATATGATCCCAAGCTCGATCTGCCCAAGTACAGGAGACCTGAACTGTCTTTACTTGAAGATTACAAAGACAAATTATCCGAGGTTCCCCAGGAAGAGCTGGAACGCAACAACCAAAAGATTGTTGAATGTTTGAGGACATACAATATCCAGATAGAAAAAATTGTTGCTACGCCCGGTCCTACTGTCACATTATATAAAATTGTTTTGTCACCCGGTATTCGCATTTCACAGTTTACACGCCTGGAAAGCGATATTATGCTGTCTCTTGCTGCAAGGGGTATGCGTGTGATTGCTCCTATCCCGGGTACCAATATGGTGGGTATTGAGGTGGCAAACGACAAGCCTTCGCTCGTTCCCATGAAAAGTGTTCTGGATTCCACAAAATTCAAAGAATCCAAAGATGATTTACCGGTGGTCCTGGGTAAAAGCATTTCCAACGAGGTCTTTATGCTGGATCTGGCCCGAATGCCTCACCTTTTAGTAGCCGGTGCAACAGGTCAGGGGAAATCGGTGGCTCTGAACGCGATCCTTGCTTCGTTGCTTTACAAAATGCATCCCGCCTATCTGAAACTGGTGCTGGTTGACCCCAAAAGAGTGGAGCTGAGTCTTTATTCCCGCCTGGAAAAACACTTCCTGGCTAAATTGCCCGATACCGAAAATGCCATAATTACAGACACCAAAAAAGTGGTCCATACGCTTAAGTCTCTCTGTATAGAGATGGACACACGGCTCGAATTGTTTAATAAAGCGGGGGTGCGCAATATTAAGGAATACAATAAAAAATTTCTTGACAGACGGTTAAATCCGGTCAAGGGACACCGTTTTATGCCTTTCATAGTGGTGGTTATAGACGAGTTTGCAGACCTTATCATGACGGCCGGAAGAGATGTGGAAGGCCCTCTTACGCGTCTGGCACAAATGGGCCGCGCAACGGGCTTACACTTAGTAATTGCCACGCAACGGCCTACCACTAATATTATTACCGGTACCATAAAAGCTAATTTCCCGGCAAGGATTGCTTTCCGCGTTGCTTCACAAACGGACTCCCGCACCATCATAGATGTGGCCGAAGCCAAGCAGTTGGTCGGACGCGGCGATATGCTTATTTCTACCGGCAGCGACCTTATTAGGGCTCAATGTGCATTTATTGATACACCCGAGGTGGAACGCCTGGTGGAATTCATTGGTGCGCAACAGGGATATGCCGGTCCGTTTGAACTTCCGGAATATATAGACACAGATTCTCCCGAGGTTTCCGGCAGACCGGAAGGTCCAAGGGATGAGCTGTTTGAGGAAGCCGCCCGGATGGTGGTGCAGGTGCAGTACGGATCTACTTCGCTGCTTCAGCGAAAAATGAACCTCGGATACAACCGTGCCGGTCGTATTATGGATCAGTTGGAAGAGGCCGGTGTAGTAGGCCCGTCCGACGGCAGTAAACCCCGTCAGGTACTGGTGGGGTCAATGGAAATGCTCGAAGAACTTCTTGGCAAATAGAACAAACACTATGCGAAAGACTGTATTTTTAGCCCTGTTCCTGGCTGGAATGAATTGCGTTGCCGTGGCACAAACTACGGGCGAATTAATGAACCAATTTATTCAGAGCATCCGGAGTGCCGGCTCCGTTGAAACTTCATTTCTTTGGAATAACAGAGTCCCCGGGAAAATGATCCTCCAGGGAGAAATGTTCTATATAGAGATGGATGAATATCAGATATATTGCAACGGAACTACCAAATGGTTTTATAACCAGGGAACGGATGAGACTACCCAAACGCCTCATGACACCTCTTCTGCGAATATCCTGGACAATCCGGCCTCTTTCTTTTCGCGTCTCAATACCGATTACTATCAGCCCGGAACGCCCGGGAAAAAGCGGCTTCCTTCCGGTGAAGAAACATGGGAGCTCACGCTCATCCCGAATTCAGTCAAAGCTCCTTTTACCTATCTGGTGCTGAGTCTTTCCGTTACTGATCTTACGCCACTTTATATCAGGTATTCAGATACCGGGGGCTCTGAATACTCAATTACGCTGGAATCTTTTACAAAGACTCAGGCGCGTCCCCGGTCGTTTTTTGAAAGAAAAGGCCAATGAATGATACGGAAAGATTAAATAAAGAATACCGGTCCAGGGTAAACAGGACGCTGGACTATATAGAGGCGCATCTGGATAAAGCCATGACTTTGGAAGAACTGGCCGCTATAGCCAATTTTTCCAAGTTTCATTTCGGCAGAATATTTTGTTCCATTGTAGGCGAAACTCCCTATCAGTTCCTGTTAAGAATACGCATTGAAAAGGCGGCCCAACTCCTGCTCACGGAAAAGCATGCCAGCGTAAAAGAAATTGCCTATCGGTGCGGGTTCTCAGATATATCGGTGTTTTCCAGGCATTTCAGCCATTATTTTAGCGAGTCTCCTTCTCATTTCAGGAAGGCCAGGCAGGAACAGAGCAATATGTATCAACAGGAACGCAATATTGGTCAAGGTGAGAGCAATAATACGCAAGTTTGCGACAAACCGATAATGTACCTTTGTCCTCAGCATAAAACAATTAAATGGAGGACAAATATGAAAACAAACAAAAGTGTGGAAGTCAGAGACCTTCCCAAAATGACCCTTGCGTATATAAGGCATATAGGACCTTACAAGGGAGATGCACTTCTCTTTGAACGGCTCTGGGGAAAATTATGTACCTGGGCCGGAGCAAAAGGACTATTACAGCAACCCGATCTCAAATCGCTTGTGATCTATCACGATGACCCCAAAGTAACCCTGGAGGATAAACTCCGTATGAGTGTCTGCATTACGGTTCCGGAAGACACAAAAGTGGACGGGGAATTCGGGAAAATGGAGCTTGAGGCGGCTAAATACGTGATTGCCCGCTTTGAGATTGACGCTGCCGGTTTTATGGAAGCATGGGACTGGGTTTACGGGCACTGGTTCCCTTCCAGCGGCTATCAGCCCGATGACAAACCCTGTTTTGAACTCTATCCCTGCGAACCTCAGAACGGAATATTTCTCGTAGATATTTGCGTGCCTGTAAAACCCATGTAATTTAACGTATTTTTGTTTTTATGAATTACCTTTGCCGTCATGACGACAAAGGTAATTGCATTTGATGCGGACGATACGCTGTGGGTTAATGAGCCCTATTTTCAGGAAACGGAAAAAATATTTTGTAAGTTAATGGATATTTATCTGCCTCCGGCGGAAACATCCCGCGAATTGCTGAAAACCGAGCTCAAAAATATCTCGTTGTACGGATTCGGAGTCAAAAGCTTTGTGCTGAGCATGATAGAAACGGCTGCCCGGGTAAGTGACGGTCAGGCAGATATGGAACTGGCCGGGAAGATCATTGAGATGGGACAGGCTTTATTGCGTAAACCCGTTGAATTGCTGGACGGAGTTAAGGAAGTACTGCAGGAATTAAACGGTACGTATTATCTGGTGCTTGCTACTAAAGGCGATTTGCTGGATCAGGAACGTAAACTTCAAAAATCCGGACTGGATAAATATTTTCACCATATTGAAATTATGAGTGACAAGAAAGAGGAAGATTACCGCAAATTGTTTAAACGTCTCAATTGCCGTCCGGAACATTTCCTGATGGTGGGTAATTCATACAAATCGGATATTTTGCCTGTACTGGAACTGGGCGGTTATGCCATATATATTCCTTATCATACCACCTGGGCCCATGAGCAGGCAGATGAAGAATTTGAATCTCCCAACTGTTATAAAATAAACTGTTTTTCTGAGCTGATAACGCTGCTGAAAAAGTAGACTCTTTTTGCTTGGTCACGTGGGCTTGTTTACGGCCCGGTTTACAATTCTTCTTGCCGGAGGATAGAGGTTATTGGTCCGAAGCCCGAGGTTTTTTACAAAACCCAGGGGCAGGCCCCGGAATGTGATAAGAATATATCCTTTTTCTGTTTCCCGGGGAAGAACCAGGGCATCGCGCCGCAGGAAAGCCAATACCTGTTCCGGCGAGGCGGCAAAACGGGGAAAGGCTCCGGGCACCAAATCTCCGGCCAGCGCCAGATCTGCCGAGGGTATCCAGTCGCATCCTTTTTGTGTGGCAACAGCTATTCCGGAATGTACCACGTTCAAAATTTTTTCCAGATTGCGCATGGCCGGATGCAACGCTTTGGGATAGGCCTTAAGTATAGGACCTTTCATGGCGTAAGTATAACCATCACGCAGCCAGCGGGGACTTTGCAGGGGCGGAGGAGATGGCCTGACTACCGGGAAACGGAAAGCAACTGCCGCTCCGTCGGGTTTGGCCACAAGGGCCATAAAGAATCCTTCTCCTTTGACTTTGTGTGGCATGTATTTTTGAGGCCCGAGGATAAGCCTTGCCCCCAGTGTGTCACACAGCCATGCCACCTGGTCCTCATCTTCTTTCCGGTTGAATGTACAGGTGCTGTACAGGAGCAATCCCCCGGGTTTCAGGGCCGGCCAGAGATCATTCAGGATTCGGCGCTGACGTTGGGCACAGAATTCCACGTGAGCGGGAGACCACTCCTTCCTGGCTTCGGGATCTTTCCGGAACATACCTTCCCCGGAACAGGGCGCATCGACGGCTATCAGATCAAAATAATCCGGCAGTCCGGAAAAAGAGGCCGGATCGTTTTGAGAGACTACAACATTGGAACAACCCCATCTGGCCAGATTTTCTGCTAAAACGGGAACCCGGGACCGGATAATCTCGTTGCTTACAAGCAAGCCGTCCTCCGGCATAATGTCCAGCAGAAGGGTGCTTTTTCCGCCGGGAGCCGCACAAGCATCCAGTACGCGCGGGGCGTTTATGGTTTGAAGAAAGGGTTTAAGTTGCCACAAAGCCATTCCCGAAGCTTCCTGTACATAGTAGGCTCCTGCATGAAAGAGCGGATCTGCGGTAAAAGAAGGTCTTTGAGGCAGGTAACGCCCGTTCGGGCACCAGGGAACTTCTTCTGTGCCGGGAAAAGCGTTGGCTGTTTTGCGGGGGTTAAGCCTGATGCTTACAGGCGGAGGGGTGTCCAGGGCGGCCAATAAAAGATCGGCTTCTCCGGGAGGAAGCTGTTCCTGCATGAGTGACCTGAACGCTGACATCATGGCTTTTCAGGCACGTGATATTACTGGTTCAGCCCCTTGGCCAGTTGTTCGCTGAATTGGTTTACGAAATCTTTAAGTTTACCGCCCAGCATCATTTTGATCATCATATTGAGCTCGGCGTCCAATTCCAACTGCAGGTCGCAGCCTTCACCGGCAGGTGTCAGATGAAGGTTGAGTGTGAAGGCGAAAGGAGTGGTTCCGTATTGTTGCATGACAATAAGCGACGGGGCTTGTCTTTCGGTAACCTGAACGCCCATTTGCATTCCCTGCGCCTGGGCAATAATGGTGTCCTTGGTAAGCGTGACCTGTCCTTTCTTGTCTTCAGGAATTTTATCCTGAAAACGTGAAAAATCTGAAAAAAGTTCAAAGACAATATCCGCCGGTTTGTTGATATGTTGAATATCTCCTGTGATATGTGTATTTCCCATGTTTATTTTCCCCAGGTATTTGGTGTAAGACGCCATCTTTTAAGCGTCTCGAGATGTTCATCATTAATGTATTTTCTGTCAACTGCCTCACCGATAAGCGTACTGTAGTTGGTGAGAGTATGCAGGACACAGTTGGCTTTTTCAAAAGCTCTGCGGGCAATGTCAAAATTATAGGAAAAAATGGCTACCATCCCCAGCACATTGGCGCAGGACATTTTAAGGCAGTCAACGGCAGAAAGAGCCGATTGTCCGGTGGAAATGAGATCTTCTACCACGACCACCCTGGATTTGGGTTCCAGTGAACCTTCAATCTGTGCTCCGGTCCCATGGTCTTTTCGTTTTGGACGAACATATATGAAAGGTTTATTAAGACGGTCGGCGACGAGGGCACCCATGGCAATGGCTCCGGTAGCTACACCGGCGATCACTTCTACATCGGGGTAATTCCGGGTGATCAGCTCACACAACGCCTGGCAAATATATTGCCTGACCGGAGGAACAGAGAGTACTTTTCTGTTATCGCAATAAATGGGAGATAACCATCCCGAAGCCCACAAGAACGGTGTTTCGGGATTCAGACGTACGGCTCCGATATCCAATAAATGTCGTGCAACTGTTTTTTCTGTAGATTCCATAATGATTTTGACATATCTTTGTACAAATGTACAGTATTTTCTTTAATAATAGGTGCCTTCAGGTGTGTGATCAAAACAGTCCCGCCTGTTCACTTCCAGACATTACCGTTTACCGTCCCGGCGAGAATGAATCGTTTGATCAAATTCCTGTTAATTTTGAAATCAGGAAAGAAATCCGGCATCTTGTGCTGCCTGTCAGGGACCCGGACGCATGTTTTAAAGAAATGTGCAGGTCTTTCGATCTGCTGGAGGCTGCGGGCGGTATTGTGACAAACGCCGGGGAAGAGGTCCTTATGATTTACAGGTTCGGGAAGTGGGACCTTCCAAAGGGAAAAAGGGACGAAGGAGAAACCATTGAACATACCGCATTGAGGGAGGTTGCCGAAGAAACGGGTGTGAAAGAACTGCAGCTCCTGGAACAACTGGACATCACATATCATTGTTACCGGTATGGGGGGAGCAATGTGCTGAAAAAGACCGTATGGTACCGTATGAATTCATCTTATACGGGATTACTGGTACCTCAGAGTGAAGAGGGAATAGAAATGGCCGAATGGGTCCCCCGTATTGATATCCCGGAAAGGATGACTTCGGCCTATGCTTCTATCAGAGCGCTGATGGAGCAGTATCTCAGATTATATTGAAGATATTGGTAAACCCTGTAAGATCAAAGATGTCTTTTATTTCGGGACGGAGACCACGGACTTTCAGGCTGCCTCCTTTTTCCGAAATAAATTTTTGAAGCACAAGGAACTGACGCAGTCCGGAACTGCTAATGTATTCAAGCCCCGTGCAGTCAATGATCAACTCTTTCAGGTCACTTTTCAGAATAGGAGCAATAGCTTCTTCAAAAATGGCGGTATTGCCGGTGTCCATTCTTCCTTCTACAGACAGAACGGGAACGGCATCGTTGCTTATTTTAACTTCCATATTTTTTTTAATTTTGGTTATTGTGTGTAAAAGCAAAGGTAATGAAAAAAACAGGATCATCCGCCAAAGTCATCGAACAGAATATTGTCTTCCGGAACGCCCAGATTATCCAGCATATTTATGGCTGCAGCAGTCATAAGCGGGGGACCACAAAGATAATACTCCACTTCTTCCGGCTGGGGATGGTCCTTTAGGTAATGGTCCAGTATAACCTGGTGTATAAAACCGGTATATCCCCTCCAGTCATCTTCCGGTTTTGGCTCCGATAAAGCAATGTGGAAGGAAAAATTTGGAAACTGTTTTTCTATTTCCCGGAAATCCTCTTCGTAAAAAATTTCTCTTTTTGATCGGGCACCATACCAGAAAGAAACTTTGGCATCGGTACGGAGTGTCTTGAACAGATGAAAGATATGAGATCGCATGGGCGCCATGCCCGCACCGCCGCCAATAAACAGTTTTTCTGCGTGGGTGTCTTTCAGGAAGAATTCGCCGTAAGGTCCGGATATCATGACTTTGTCTCCCGGCTTGCGCGAAAAAATATAGGAGGAACAGATCCCGGGATTCACTTTCATAAAAGCACCCCTTGTCCGGTCCCAGGGAGGTGTGGCAATACGTACATTCAGCATGATCCGGTTCCCTTCGGCCGGGTGGTTGGCCATAGAGTAAGCCCTGAACCCGTATTCTTTATTGATCATTTTCAGGTCCCATATTTTGAGCGCATTCCAGTCCTCTCTGAATGTGTCCTCAACCTGAATGTCCTTATAGTCTACAGACAAGGGAGGAATGTCTATCTGAATATATCCGCCCGAGCGGAAATTCAGGTGTTCCCCCTGGGGCAGTTTTACGACAAATTCTTTAATGAAAGAAGCCACATTCCTGTTGCTCAATACTTCGCATTCCCATTTCCTGACGCCCATCACCTCTTCCGGGATCTGTACCTGCATATTTTCCTTTACTTTGACCTGACATCCGAGCCTCCACTGACTCTGTTGTTCTTTTCGTGTAAAAAATCCTGTTTCGGTAGAAAGGATAGATCCGCCTCCAGAAAGCACCCGGCATTTGCACAGGCCGCAGGTGCCTCCTCCGCCACAGGCAGAAGGCAGAAAAATGTTATGTTCCGACAAGGTTCTCAGCAATGTATTACCGGGTTCCGTTTCAATTTCCTTTTCTCCATTGAGTGTGATTTTGACTTTTCCGGAGGGGGTGAGACGGGCTTTCACAAACAGGAGAAGTGCCACCAGGATGAGGGTCACTGCCAGTGTTACGCCCGTAGTTAGCAATAGGGTATTGACAATGTTCATTTTGCTATAACTGAATGCCCATAAAACTCATGAACGCTATGCCCATGAGACCTGTGATAATGAATGTGATCCCCAGCCCTCTGAGCGGTTTGGGGATATTTGAGTAACCAAGCTTTTCACGGATGGCAGCAATGGCCACAATGGCCAGAAACCAGCCGATGCCCGATCCCAAAGAGTAACTGATAACCTCCCATACATTCCTGTAAGCTCTTTCCTGCATAAACAGCGAACCTCCCATAATGGCACAGTTTACCGCAATCAAAGGCAGAAATATGCCCAGATTGTTATACAATCCGGGTGCGGCTTTCTCCACAACCATTTCAACCAGCTGCACAATGGCGGCTATTACTGCAATAAAAACGATGAAACTCAAAAAGCTAAGGTCTGTGGCGGCCCATTCCGGACGAAGCCAGGCCAAAGCTCCGGGAGAAAGTATGTATTTATATAACAAATAATTAACAGGAACGGTAATAACTAATACAAAGACGACGGCAATGCCCAGCCCCGAGGCGGTCTTGACTGTCTTGGAAACGGCCAGATAGGAACACATTCCCAGGAAAAAGGCAAAAACCATGTTTTCCGTGAAAACAGCCTTTACAAAGATGTTTATTATTTGCTCCATTCTTTTCTGGCGTTAAAGATCCATATGATCAGACCTACTATAATAAGTGCCATGGGGGGCAGGATCATAAGTCCGTTGTTTTCGTAAAAACCGCCGTTCCCCATGTACCAGCTTTGAGGAACAATACGGTAACCGAGCAGGGTCCCCGAGCCAAGCAATTCCCTGAAAAAAGAAACAATCACAAGGATCATTCCGTAACCCAGGCCGTTGCCTATCCCGTCCATAAAAGCCGGGAGGGGTTTATTTCCCAGCGCAAATGCTTCAATACGTCCCATAATGATGCAGTTGGTGATAATGAGTCCCACAAAGACTGACAGCTGTTTGCTTACATCGTAGGCGAATGCTTTTAATATCTGGTCTACGACAATAACCAATGTCGCTACAACAATCAATTGCACAATAATACGTATGCGGTTGGGAACCGTATTACGGAAAAGCGACATGATGAGCCCGGAAAACCCGGTGACCAGTGTTACGGACAGAGCCATGACCAGGGCGGGTTCCATCTTAACCGTAACCGCCAACGCCGAACAGATTCCCAGTACCAGTACAGAAACGGGATTGTTCTTAAAAAGCGGGTCTAAAAAAATTCTCTTATTCATGTTTTAAAAAAGGGATGTATTTTATAACGCATTCACGGATCATGGTTTCGACGGCTCGACTGGTGATGGTACCCCCCGATATGCCGTCAACCGCATTGGGATTCCCGGCCGCCCGGCCTCCTTTCACTACCGAAACAGAAACGAACTCGCCTTCTTTATATAGCGATTTGCCCCGGAAGGGTTCACTGAACGGTTCTTTTGAAATCTCGGCGCCCAGACCGGGTGTTTCGCTTTTGTGATCGAACACAGCGCCGTAAACGGTCTCAAAATCGTTATCGAGAGCCTGGTAACCCCAGATAGGC
>Ga0265294_10002536_pt1 | contig 23936 bp, 23 predicted proteins | sample MunlanPumphouse3_FD_192504 | JGI IMG/M metagenome (GOLD analysis project Ga0265294, IMG submission 192504) | Groundwater microbial communities from a municipal landfill in Southern Ontario, Canada - Pumphouse #3 | ecosystem: Environmental > Aquatic > Deep subsurface > Groundwater | place... | reverse complement strand
AAATTATATTACTTTTCAAAAACCTATTCCTATTTTATCATTCTTAGACTATAATTTTAGTAGGCGCTTATCTATATTACTATACCTTGGTGATGTGTTATGAGAAAAAAAACAAAAGGGTTTTCAGGAACTATTTAACAAAAACATGTAGCTTTTTTACTGAAAATATAGTATATTATCAGTGTAAAAGCGGAGGATTGTAATGACTAACCTAAATAAAATATTATCATTAGCAAGACAAAATAACGGATATCTTGCCAATAAGAAAGTCAAAGCTATGGGTATTTCTACAAGATATTTAAGTGATTTGGTAAAAAGTAAAAAAATAGAAAAAATTAAGCCGGGACTTTATCTTTATGAAGGAAACATGCCGGATGATTTTTTTGAAACGCTTTATAATACATCCGGAATATTTTCTCATACCACAGCTTTACATTTTCATAATCTTACCGACAGAACTCCTATAAAACTTGATATTACGGTCGCTAATGATTACAAAGGTTCTTTGCAAAACAATAAGAAAGTTAATTTATTTTATGTAAAGAAAAATTTATATGCTCTTGGGCAAACAGAAATAAAATCTCCGCAAGGATTGCCAATTAAAGTTTATGATATTGAACGGACAATATGTGATATAATAAAAAGTGAGAAAAAAATAGAAACTGAAATTTTTGTTTCATCTTTACAAAAATATGCCAGATATAAAAATAAAAAATTAAATATTTTATTAAAATATGCTTCTCTTTTTGGTATTACAAGGAAAGTTGAAGATAAATTAAGGATTTTATTATGACAGGCATTGATATGTCAATAAAAGCAAAAATCAAAAATTTAGCAAAAAGATCCGGTGTAAGTCATCAAGAAGTTTTGCAGATGTATTTGTTTGAGCATTTTCTGTTAAGGCTTTCAAAAAGTGATTATAGGAAAAACTTCATTTTGAAAGGCGGCGGAATTTTAGCACAAATTTTTGGAGAATGGCAAAGAACAACCAGAGATTTAGATGCCACAATTAAAGGCATTGCATTAAATAAACAGGATATTTCAAAGATAATTAAAAAAATTATTTCAATAAATATTAATAATGAAATAGTTTTTACTTTAAGTGCTGTAGATGATATCCGTCAAGACGATATTTACAGCGGAGTTCGTGTTAGCATTAATGCTAAATTGGGAACAATCAATGAAAATATGAGTATTGATCTTACCACAGGCGATATTATTACTCCAAGAGCCATAACTTTTGGTTATCAAATGATGTTTGAAAACAGTGAGATAAAAGTATTTGCATATAATGTTGAAACAATCATTGCTGAAAAATTTCAAACTATAATTACAAGAGGGATTTTAACGACAAGAGCAAAAGATTTTTACGATATTTATATGCTGGTAAAAATTAAAAAATATGACAAAGATATTTTAAAACAAGCAATAAAATGTACATTTAAACACAGAAAAACAGAGTTAACTATTGATATGGCTGAATCTGTTATAGAAGAATTGAAATCAAATAAAAATATTTTAGATTTATGGCAAAAATATCAAAAAACCTATAAATATGCCGAAAATATATCTATTGCTAATATTGTAAAAAGTTTAGTAACCATAGCAGAAAACATTGACTAAATATTAAAACATCTAAATTACAGCAGAAGTGATATGGAAATTGGAAAATAAAAACATCAGTGCTGATTTTTTATTTCATCAACAAAAACAGTGATTATATTATATGAATAAAAGAAAAGAAGTACCTATCAATGACGAATTAATGAATGAACTTTTAAAATCTAAAAATTTATTTAAAGAAATGTATGGATATGATCCGGAACAATGTAACGAAAATCCATATGTTGTCTGGGCAACATATTTTGATAATAAGTCTTATAATATTAAAATAATAAATGACATGAGAAAAGCCAAAATTTCTGAACCTAAAATATATGCTTATTACAAAACAGGTGGTCTTATGCTATCAAAAGATAATCAGAAATATTTGTCAAAAAAAGATATAAAAGAATTTAAAAATTACTATGATGAATATTGCAATTTATTAGAATTAGAACCGTCTAAAAATTCAATGAATATAATTCAATTTGTTTATTTATCTAACAAAGCCATATCTATTATGCATGAAAAATTTAATTTATATTTAACTGCAACTTGTAATGATTTTATACGAAGACATCTAGAAAAACATCAGAATTTTTTGGATTATAAAATTAAAACAGAAGTAGATTTTCTAGGTTTTTGCTCTATTAAAATATTAAAAGACATAGAAAGCATTGATGTCTTGTTAAAAGAATATCTTATAGAAAATATTTATTCTACTAGTCGTTCTATATTTGAGACATATCTTTATGTTGTAAATTTAGCTAATAATAAAAACTTTTTTGAAGATACCATTTTAAAACCTATGACGAATTGTGGATATAGTTTTACGGTTAATGCAGATGAACGGATAAACTATAGTAATTTAATTGTAAATAATAAGAAAATAGATAATAAAGCTTCATTATACTCTCTAGCAAAAAACAGCCCTTATAAATCAGATGTAGAGTTATATAAAAGTTTTTATTCTTCAGCTTGCCAGTTTGTTCATATGGATGCTTTATCAGCAAAAAGTTATTTTCATGGGAGTGACCCATTTCATGAAATAGATGCAGGTTTGACTGCTTCATTATTAGGGATAACACTTGCCACTTTAACTTTAGAGCAATTTTCATATATTAATGATGTAAAACCACAATATAAAAATAGTATTCAATATCTCATCTTTAAAACAAATTTTAAAGTGAAACGGATGGCTTTGATTGGCATTTTGAAACAATTCAGATAAAAATAAAAACATTGTTTTGTAAGATATATTTTAATACAATTATCTATGTAAACATTTAAATCAAAGTATTAAAGGAGTTTGCAGGAACAAGTCTGTGCGACTTGAAAACTAAACATATCTGTTTTTGGATTTCTACGAAAGTGGAACTGACTTTTGCAATAAGCAAAAGCTGTAAAGTGACCCAAAAACAGTCGTTATAAGGATAAAATTTTGAGAGTAATTAACTCAATGTTTTATTCCGAGTGTTTTCTGCCCCTAGTGGGCAGAAAACCACGGCTGTATATTTTGGTAGCACTTTACACCTAAATATTACAGCCGTTTTTATTTTGGCTACAAATATTTATCTTTCCTTTCTTAAAAAATCCAAAAACAAAATTATAAACTTTTTTAAGGAGTAATTATGAATTTAAACTCAAGCTGATTATTAAAAGATTGTCATGCCTTTAGTTGTAAAATTAAAATAAAAAATTAAGGAGATTGTAATGAAAAAAATTATTTGTTTATGTATTTGTTCAATTCTTATGGGATGTTCTGCTTATCATACTAAAATGAGTGTTGACCCTGTTAATGCTCCTGATTCTTCTACACAAATATTAAGAAATGAACCATTAATGAGTTCAGCAAAGAGTGCTGTGTTTTTTGATAAAAACAATATTGAAGAATTAAAGAATTTTATGGATGGATATAAAGACAGAAATTACATATCTTATTTTCCTGTAATATCAAAAGACAATGAAAATGTATCTGTCTTAACAAGCACAGTAAAAAACTTTTTAAATCATTCAAAAGCTTTATTTGCAGGTAAAGTTTTTGTTGATGTTTTGGATTCCTCAAATTCTGTAGGACAAATAGATGGAGGATTTTTAACATCAGGCATAACAACAATTACAACTGAAGGCAATTTTAAATACGATTTAAAAAGATTAAGTTTGTTTTCAAGTTTAATAAGCGATGAACTTTCTATCAGCGGATTTAATGTAACTAAAAACATTGAAGAAGCTGATTATAAAATGAAAGTCATTATTATGGAAGATGGTATGACAGCCAAATCAACAATCGGCTTTTTATATTCAAGAAGTAAAAAAACAGGAATTGTCGGATTAGATGTAAAAATCATTGATTTGAAAAACAATGATGTAGTGTTGGCTTACAGAACAAAAAACAATGCATATCTTTCAAAAGTAAATATTCTATATTTCATTCCAACATATCATTCTTCTGAAAATTTAGATATGGAGTATTAGAATGAAAAAATTAAACATTATACTGCTTATAATGTTTTTTGTTATGCCAAGCATTTATGCTGATAATATTGATTTCAGAAACATTTCCAGTATAAATTCTTCAAAGACATATTCACAAACAAAAGCTTATAGCAAATCTTCCTTTAATGCAAAATCATCACAATTTAAATATTATCAGTCAGATTCCAAAACGGAAGCTGTAGTGAAATTATCTGTCGGATTATTAAGTGATATATCCGCTAATGCAAAAGGAAGCTATTCGTCATACTCAAGATTGAATATTTCTCCATATACATCAACATCAGATTCAGGCAATATTTCAAAAAACACTAATAACAACAATACTATATTTGATTTGGGTTTTGAAATGCATTATTTTATGTATGAATATATTGGCGTAGGAGGAGGACTTTCCATGCCGTTAAACGCCGATATCACATATATTGATGCATATCTCGTTAATCCTTATGTTTCTTTTAAGATTAAAAATTTTCTGACAAATACAAAACAATTGGATAATTTTTATCTTCTTTTAAATTTAGGGACAATTATCCCGATATATACAGGATTCAGTACCACTAATCTAAATTTAGGATATGATATTGGTGTCGGTTATGAATATAATAATTTTATTTTTGAGTTATTATACAGTCATTATTCAATAAAAATTGATTCGGGACTAAACTATAATTACTTTTACTATTATTATAATCCTGATAATCACACGACTTATTCTTATTCTGAGATATTAAGTAAAGCGGACATTGATATATCCAGATTAAAATTAGTAGTTGGGTATAAATTTGATATGTAAAAATATGAATATAGTTTACGATTATCCCCCCAAGCCTGAAAAATTCAGGCTTGGGCGTTGATATTTGCTACATTGGATGTATCACAGAAAAACACTTTTCAAAAACCTATTTCTCTTTTATGTTTCTTAGACTATAATTTTAGTAGGCGCTTATCTATATTACTATACCTTGGTGATGTGTTATGAGAAAAAAAACAAAAGGTTTTTCAGAAATATTTCTAATAAAATTTGTTACCGTAATAAACTTAATGTTTGCGGTAGGCGGATTTTATTTTGCAATGATATCACGGTCACAATCAGTGCTTTTTGATTCCATATATTCTTTTACATCCAGTTTTTTTATGTTGATGTCTTTATATGTAGTGCGTTTGATAAAAAAAGGCGAAGATAAAAATTATCATTTTGGGTACGGCTCATTTGAACCGTTGTTTATAGTGATACAGACAATGTTTATATTAACAATGAACTTTGTGCTGGCTTATTTTGCCGTTAAAACATTGATTTCAGGCGGAGCTCATATTGGTGTTAATGCTGCAATGATATACACTGCAATATCTGTTGTTGTATGTGCATTGGTATATGTTGTTCTAAAGAGCGCTTCAAAAAAATATGGTTCACCTGTTCTTTCTGCCGAAGCAAAAAGTTGGTTAAATGATACTATGCTAAGTATTGCCGTTTTAATGGCTTTTTTGGGAATTATATTTTTATCAGGAACATATTTATCTTTTATTGTTCCGTATATTGATTCAGGAATGACATTATTGTTTATTCTTTTTCTTGTTCCGCAGTTTATCAAGCTGTTATGGAGCAATATACTTGAATTATTGACTTCAGCGCCGTCTGTTGATATACAGAAGCAACTTGACACAGTAATTGCACCTTTTATTGAAAAACATGATTTAGCAGGATTTAATGCATACTCAACAAAGAGAGGAAGAACTTTGTATGTTGTTGTTCATGTATATTTAAATGAAAACAGAACAGTAAAAACTATAGACAGAATACGAAAAGAAATGATTCGCGCCATACGCAAGTATTGGCATTACAGCGATATTGATATTGTATTTACATTTGACACAACATGGATACCGCTTTCCTCTACAAGTAATAATTAACAAACAGTGGTAATCTATTACTTCTTTTGTATTGCACCTTTAGGGCAAAACTTGATACATTTTCCGCATACAATACATTTGCTTTGGTCTATAACAGGAAGACCGAAACCTTTCTGTGATATGGCATTTTCAGGACACACTTCTATAGCCGGACACTTATGATTTTGTGGACACAAATCTTTATCTACTATTATCATATATTATCTCCTTACAAATTTTTATTTTATCAATTATGTATGACAAAACCTATTTTAAAATACCTTTCTCCCACCACTAAAGAAATACAAGCAGACTGTTTTTTGCTGCCCTATTGACAAGAATATTAGAATATTCTAATATATTGGTAATTTAATAATAGGAGATAGAATGAATATACTCAAAATTAAGATTAATGCAATACAGCTTATGGCATTTTTTTATGTTGCGGCAATTATTTTTTGTTTCAGTTCAACTGTTCAGGCAGCCAGTATTAAAACTATAATGACAAAAGTAATTGAAAGAAATTATGAATTAAAACAGGTTCAATCACTTTCACAACAGTCATCACATGAAGATAAGTTTGCGCGCAGACAGTTTTATCCGAAAGCTTCATTGGAAATGGCGTTTATAAGGTCTGATGATCCTGTCTTTGCGTTCAGTTCGTATTTGAGACAAGCGCGTTTTTCGCAGGCAAACTTGGATATTAATAAACTCAATTATCCAAGCCCAACTGATGACTTTACAGCTTCAATATCAGTCGGTCTTCCTATATACAGCGCAGGCAAGCTTACTTTTGGAATAAAAACAGCTCAAACACATATTGCTCAGGCAAGTCAACAGGAAATAATGATTCGCAGCCGGCTTATACTTCAAGTATTGGAACGATATTTTTCGGCAGTTCGTGACCAAGCTGTAACTTTTGCTGCAATTGATGCTGAGAAATTTGCCAAGTCTGAAATTAAAGATGCTTCCAATCTTGCATCACAAGGTATGTCCCCCGGCGCCGAATATTATGGAGCTGCGGCTGTTTCCCACGGAATTTCTGCAAGGCGCATTGAATCTCAAAGCAGTTATGAAAATGCAGTTTCATCTCTTGCAATAATGGCAGGAGAGAATAAAAAATCTTTTGTTATAGATGCAAAAATGTCCGAAAAAGAATATTCTGTGCCGGCTCTTGAAACCATTATAAATACGGCTTTGCAGAGCCGTAATGATATAAATATTGCGCGCTTACAACAGACAGCGTTAAAAGATGCCCATTCTGTAGAGAAAAAGAACATACTGCCTTCAGTTCAGGCTTTCGGGAAAATACAGACTGATTCATATGAAGTAAAATATATGCCAGACCACTATACTATCGGTGTGCAGCTTTCAATGCCTTTTTTGGATCTTACTCACGGCGCTAAGGTAAATATAATTGAAGAGCAATATCAACAAGCGAGTGCAAACTTGTCATCTATAGGCGAACAAGTAACTATTGAAGTTACAAATGCTTATATGAATTATAAAGCATCTGCCGAAGCTTTAAAGGAGATGCGCAACTCCCGTGACCAGGCTTTGAAATCCGTAAAAATGATGCGAGTTTTGTACAGACAAGGACGAGTTTCAGTGATTGATATATTGCGCGTTGAAGACCAGCTTTTGTCGGCACAAACTGCATTTTTCAAGACGGTTTATAATATGAATATTGCATATGCTTCTCTTATGGCTGTTTCAGGACAATTATCACTTGATACCGTTCAAACAATAAATGATTTAACTCAGGAGGCTCGTTAATGAATTCAACAAATGAAAAAACCGGTATTGCCGGTAAAATAGCAGGAGCTTTCATTAAAACAAAACTTACGCCGCTACTTGTTCTTGCTGCATTGTTATTGGGCGTTATTGCGGTAGTAAATCTTCCGCGTGAGGAAGAACCTCAGATTTCCGTGCCGATGTTTGACATATTTGTTCCGTTTCCGGGAGCAGGCGCAAAAGAAGTTGAAGACAGGCTTATTACCGTAGGAGAACGAAAACTATGGGAGATTTCAGGAGTTGAATATGTTTATTCAACAGCCGAAGCAAACGGTGCAATGTTTATTGTGCGTTTTAAAGTAGGAACAAATATGGAAGAAGCTATGACGAGAGTTTTTACAAAAGTCTCATCAAATCAAGATATTCTTGCTGTCGGAGCAACAACCCCTATTATCAAGGCAAGATCAATTGACGATGTTCCCATACTTGCCCTGACATTTTGGAACGAAGACGGAGATATCCGTTCTTTGAGAAAATCTGTTGCATCAATTCAACGGGATATAACATCTATTTCAAATATATCAGAAACACAAATTATAGGCGGACACCAAAGGCAGTTTAATGTTCATGTAATGCCGGAACGCCTTGGCGGATATCAACTTGGAATATTGCAGATTGCAGGAACTATATCTTCAACAAATACTCGTCTTCCTGCAGGACATTATACTAAAGGCGATGATACAATAAGAGTTGAGACAGATTCTTTTATAAAAAATGCAAAAGATTTAGAAGCTACAGTTATAGGCGTTTCAAACGGTCGTCCTGTTTTGCTCAAAGATGTTGCAAAAGTTGTTGATTCCGTTGACGAAAAAGAACAGGATGTTTTTACAATAGATTCATCAGGCGGATCTATATCAAAATCTCATGCTGTACCTGCCGTAACTTTGACAGTTGCAAAGCGTAAAGGTGCAAATGCGACTATTGTTGCAGATGAAGTTTTAAAGCGTCTTAAAATTATGGTTCATAATCCGAATTACAAAAAACTGCACTACAGAGTAACGAGAAATTACGGAGATACTGCCCGTGAAAAATCAAACGAACTTCTTTATCATATGTTTCTTGCTACTATTTCAGTAACAATACTTATCGGACTTCTTCTCGGAATAAGAGAGGCTCTGGTTGTGCTTGTTGCCATACCTGTTACTCTGGCTCTTACGCTTCTTATTTATTATGTGTTCGGTTATACTCTAAACCGTATTACCTTGTTTGCTTTGATATTTTCAATCGGTATTCTTGTTGACGATGCTATTGTTGTAGTTGAAAACATCCACCGTCATTTTGTTAAAGATCCTACTCAGCCTGTCTGGAAATCGTCAATTAAAGCAGTAGACGAAGTCGGAAATCCGACAATACTTGCAACTTTGACGGTTATCGCCGCAATTTTACCGATGGCTTTTGTCGGAGGGTTGATGGGACCGTACATGATGCCTATCCCTGTCGGAGCTTCGTTTGCGATGATATTTTCTCTGGCAGTTGCATTTATCGTCAGCCCATGGTTATTTTCACATATTCTTGAATTTTGGAAGCCTAAAATTACAGATCATGTAAAACAGTCAGCTTCATGGGGAATTTGCGCTTACAGAGGTTTTATGCAGTCCCTTATGACTAACAAAAAAGCGCGTCTTTGGTATTTTATTATACTAGCCATTGTTATATTTAGCGTGATTTTACTTATTCCTTTAAAAGCGGTACGCATGAAAATGCTTCCGTTTGACAATAAAAGCGAATTCCAGATAATAATAAATATGCCTGAAGGGTCTTCTCTTGAAAAAACTAAAAATGCAACTTTATCAATCGCCGATTATCTTAAAACACTTCCTGAAGTAAAAAATATACAGTGTTATGTAGGCACATCAGGTCCGTATAATTTTAACGGTCTTGTGCGTCATTATTTCTTGCGTAACCGCACTGATCAGTCTGATATCCAAGTTAATCTTGTTCACTCATCAGAACGGTCAAAGCAGAGCCATGAAATAGCCAAAGAAGTCCGCAGTCCGATTGAAGTGATAGCAAATAATTTTGGAGCAAGAATTCATGTAGCAGAAGTACCGCCGGGACCACCTGTACTGTCAACTTTGGTTATTGAAATATATGATCAGGACAGTTCTAAACTGGCATATCTTTCATCCGAGATAATAAAGATACTTAAAGAAACAGAAGATGTTGTTGACATTGATACATATGTGCCGCGTGTTCAGCCTTTGGAAATACTTCAGGTTGACCGTCAAAAAGCAGCTTTGAACGGAATTAGTTCTTTCGATATTGCTGCCACAATAAGTACTGCAATAAACGGAGCTGATATTTCGCTTGCGCATATAGATGGCGAACCTGAACCTGTTAATATCAATCTGCGTCTGGCGCCTAATAAACGCAATCAGTTGGCTGTTTCTTCAGTAATGATGTCGGCACGCAACGGACAATTATTAAGTATCGGCGCTATGACTCATATGCAATCATCTACTCTTGATTTACCGATATATCATAAAAATCTTCAAAAGACTGCTTATGTAATAGCTGAGGTTGCCGGAAAATCTGAAAGCCCTGTTTATGTTATTATGGGATTACGCTCAAAAATAGATAAACTTTCGGAAAAAACAGGCATACCGATTGAACAGTATTTTACTCGTCAGCCTGATGTACCGGGCAAAACATCTGTAAAATGGGATGGAGAATGGCAGGTTACATACGAAGTATTCAGAGATATGGGAATAGCTTTTGCTATAGTAATGATTTTAATTTACTTAATACTTGTAGCATGGTTTGAATCGTTTCTTATACCTCTGATAATTATGATACCTATTCCGTTGACTCTTGTCGGGATACTGCCTGCACATTGGCTGAGCGGATCGTTCTTTACGGCAACATCAATGATCGGTTTTATCGCCGGAGCAGGTATTGTAATTCGTAATTCAATTATTCTTGTGGACTTTATTCAATTGAGAATAAAAGAAGGAATGACTCTGAAAGATGCTGCTATTGATGCGGGAGCAGTCCGTTTTAAGCCTATGTTTCTGACAGCGGCGGCAGTTGTTGTAGGCGCAGGTGTTATACTTTTTGACCCGATATTTCAGGGGCTTGCTCTTTCTCTTATAACAGGAGAAGTAGCGGCAACACTGCTTTCGTTGACAACTGTTCCTGTTCTCTATTATCTTGCAAAAAGACATGAGCATATAAAAAAATAATGTATAATAAAAAGGAGCATAAAAATGTATCAGGAAGAATTTTTACGAATGTTTGCAGGCATAGCAGTTTTAGCAGGTCTTACGCTTGGCTACTGGGTTAGTTCGTGGTATTTTCTTTTTGTTGCTTTTGTAGGTTTAAATCTTTTACAGTCGGCATTTACACACTGGTGTCCGGCAATGTATATACTTGATAAATGCGGAGTTCACAGCTGCCGCTGTGATAACAGCAAGGAGCAATAAACAATGACTTTTGATGCCGAAAAAGACAGTGAAATTTTAAAAGCGCTTAGTAATCCTATTCGTCTTAAAATAATTGCCGGTCTTATGGAACATGACGGTTGTAATGTATCCAAAATGGTAGACAAACTTGAAATATCCCAATCAAATGTATCACAGCATTTGGCAATCTTGAGAAGAATGGGAATTTTAAAAGCTACCAGAAAAGGAACGACGACTTGTTTTAGTATTGAAGATAAACGGGTTATTGATATTATAAAAGCTCTTAAAAAATAAATTATAGCTCCCGCAATATTTCGGCTACAGTTTTGTAATTTTAAAGCTCATTTATGTAAACTTCACTTTAAAATTACTTCATTTCGCTCGAAATCTTGCTAGTCTTAACGACACGACAAAAACGACAGCAACGACACGGCAACGGCTTAACGACACGGCAAAGGCAAAGACTAAAAATAAAAATTTTTGGGAAATAAAATGAAAAAACATGAACATTCTGGATGCGCCCGCAAGACTCTTGAAAATCCAAAAGAGATACTTATTAAGGCAGGGTTAAAAAGCGGGAATGATGTTTTGCTTGATATAGGAACAGGCTCCGGATATCTTGCCTTTCTGTCTGCTGAAATTATGGGAAACGGGTCAACAGTTTATGCCGTTGACAGTCATGAAGAGACAATTAAAACTTTAAATAAACAGTTGTCTGAAAAAGAAATTAAAAATGTTTTTGCAATAAAAGCCGATGCTGTAAATGAAATTCCTGTTAAGAGAGATACTGTTGATATATGTCTTATGTCTAATGTTGTTCACGGCTTTGTTCCGAATAACGAAATGGGAAAAGTTCTGCAAATTTTAAACACAGTTCTTAAAGACAACGGAAAACTTATAATTATTGATTTTAATAAAAATGACACATCTTTCGGTCCGCCTTCGGAAATAAGAGTTAATCCCGACGAAGTTAAAGATATTTTAGAACCGTATGGATATGTTTTAATTAATTCTTTTGATGCAGGATATAACCAGTATTGCTCGGTATTTAAGAAAATTTGCTTACAGTGTAAATGGTGTTAATACTATAACGGCTTTAATATTTATTGAAATACTCTTCTACAAAATCTTCAGTTGGTTCACTTAATTTTGGGTAAAATAAATATATATTTTTTTCTATTGATTCTGAATGGCGCCCATCGGGCAGAATTTTATGCACTTGTTGCATTTAATACATTTATCTTGGTCTATTTGAGGGAGTTCATAATTTTTTTGCGATATTGCATTTACAGGACAAACTTTTATTGCAGGGCAATGGTGGTTTTGCGGACATAAGTTTTTATCTACTGTTATCATATATTATCTCCTGACAATTTTTACTGATTTATTATACTTAATTTTAAAGTTAAAATTTTATTGTTTTTATTTGTTTTCTGATATTTTTAGTATTTTCAAATACTTCATCAAAAATATTCTCATAGTTCTTTTTGGTAAATCCGATTTCTTTTGCTAAAGCAAACAGATGTTCTTTTTTAGGATTGCCTTCACCAAGCACAGTTGTAGTGTGTTGCCCGTTAAATCCATCTGAATAAACTAAGTCGTAAGCCGGAGATACCTGCCACTTATTATTTTTATAAATAAATGAAAAGTTTTTTGAATGATCATCTTTGTTTGATGTTAAAACATTAAAAACCATAAGACGGTATATTTTTGTTACTTCAGTAATGTTCTTAGTTAAGGCAAAAGTTGCTTCCATTAAAGTTTTGTAATCAAGCGACGGTATTCTGTGACTGGCATTAAGTAAACCGGCTGATGTATGCATGTGAATTTTTTTTCCGTTTTCTCTGTCAAATCTTTTAATACCGAAATATTTATTGTCAAAGAGTTTTGTTTCAGGCATTTCAATTTTTGATTTTTTTGCAGATAAAGAATAATTGTATTCAAGTTCCCCGATATTTTTTGGATCCGAGGAAGATTTAAATTTTACTATCCAATCCTCATTATTTATTTGAATCAATACTTTTGGTCTTGCTCCGCCGGATGAACCGCCTTTAGTGACTAATGCTTCTATGTCTCCGGAATAGTCGTCATTAAGAACTTTATTAACTTCTTTTTCAAGATACTTTAAATCTGAAATATCGTGTTCTGTATTTATGTAATTTTCAGGTTGATAACTTAAAGCACCCATTCCGTCAGAGCCTACAATACTTAAGCGTTCTATCGGTGTTAATGATGCCGGAGTAATTTTATTTTTAAGAAGAATTCTGTCTATAAGTAATCTGCCCCAGCCGTCAGGTAAGCTGTCATTAAAAACTCCGAACAAGCCGTCAAAAGGATCTTGCTTGCTTATAAAAACTTTTTTTTCTAAAGGCAAATAAAAAGGTGAAACAGAAAAACCGTTTCCCAGCCAATCTGCATCATATTCAAATGCACATAAGTTATCGGAAGTGAGAGCCAGTGTTCCGATTTTTTTATTTTCAATATAAACAGACAATGAATTTAATTTCTTAAACATTTTTTCTGCCTCTTTGGCGTTTAATGGTATTTTGTGTGTTTATTACATCCGAAATGTTTTCAAAATTTTGCTTTGTGAAAATTTTTTTAAAATCATCAGAGGCATTTAATGATATGGCAAGTTTAATAAGAGATTTAAGAGAAATTTCATGTTTGTTTTCAAATCGTTTTAATGTTCCAAGACTTACGCCTGACATTTTAGATAGAGCGGATTGTGTGAGGTTAAGTTCAAGTCGTCTTTGTTTTAATCTGTCGGAGATACCTTTTGATATTTTAGAAGGATTAAAATCTTCTAAAAATTCATTAACAGATAATATAGTATCCTTTAAACCATTATTATTCATATATAGTATTATATATTATCTCTTAATTGATATCAAGTGTTTTTGATTCCAATTTGTTAATCGTATATTTGATTAATAAAATATAATATCAAGAAAAGATTTAACGATTTATATAGCACAAGCTACATTGTATTCATGCATAATACTTTGAATAAGTTCTTTTACGGAAACTATTTTATCAACGAGGTACGCATTTGCCCCTGCAAAAGCAAAACCATCTTTAAGATTACCGTTTCTCGCATTTACCAATGCCATAGAAATACAATACGGAGATATTTTATAGTCACAGGTTTTTAAACATTTCCACAGACAGTTAAATGGCTTTTTATGTCCGGCAGCAATTTCTCTTGTAAAATCGTTCAATATAGCTCTGCCCGGTAACCCGACAGGACTTTTTATAATTCCTATGTCTTCTTTTGTACAGTTTATATATGTTTTTTTAAATTCTTCACTCGCATCACATTCATAAGTCGCCACAAATCTTGTTGCCATTTTAACAGCGCTTGCTCCCATTTTTATGAACTTACACATATCGGCACCTGTATATATGCCTCCTGCTGCTATTACCGGTATATCTTTTTTGAATTTATTTCTGAAAGGGATTACAGCTTGAATTACTTCAGGCACCAAACATTCCAATTTATTTTGCGGATCATTGAGTGTTTCAGGTTTAAAGCCCAAATGCCCACCGGCTAAAGGTCCTTCCACAACTACTCCGTCAGGGACAGTATTATAATTTTTATCCCAATACTTAAAAAGCAGACTTGCAGCTCTGGCAGAAGATACTTTTAATAAAATTTTTGTTTTTACTTTACCAAAATTCTTCAGCGGATTTTTTAAAGGCAAACCACCGCCTACAATTATTAAATCAACTTTTTCATTTACGGCAATTTTTACCAAATCTTCAAAATCAGAAACGACAGCCATAATATTTACACCCAATATACCTTTTGTCATTTCTTTTGCACGGCGAATTTCTTTTTTCAACATTTCCTGATTTGCTGTTCTATAGCCCACACTGCTGTCTTTACAAAACAATCCTAGTCCGACGGATGATATTACTCCTATTGCCCCCTCCTGCGCAACTGCTGCGGCAAGATTTGCTCCAGAGATACCAATACCCATTCCTCCCTGAATAATAGGAATGCTAGCCTTAAGGTCATCTATTTTTAAACCGTTATTTTCAATCATTACAAATCCCCTTTAATAATCTTTGCTGGTAAATAAATAAATATTGCAGTCGTCGATAGAATTCTCTTAAGTAAGAGAATTCTAAGTTTTGTTATCACCAGTAGAATTAAATATTTTCTATGTTACAGACGACATAGCGGGATTTAAAGAATGAGGGTTCTTTATATCATATTCAATAAATGTGACAGATGTATAATTTATAATTTTAAATTTTAAAATTATAAATTTGATAAGCAATTTGCTTATCTTATAGTAATTCTATCATTTGTTGATTGCTTACACAATCTTTTAATATGGTAATATAACTTAATCCTTGTAATTAATTTAATTTTTTCAAGATAAAGTTGCAAGGAAAAGATAATTGCCTTTACAGGAAAGGCAATATTTACTACAATAAAAATAAGATAATTTAGAGGCTGGTGGATTTATAAACGTTTGCCACACGCTGTACAGGCGAGTGGCGTTTTTAATGGTATATTAAAATGAGCATAATTGAAGAAAGTAATAAAAGAAGAACATTTGCAATCATTAGTCATCCTGATGCGGGCAAGACTACGCTTACGGAAAAGTTCCTTCTGTTTGCCGGAGCAATACAAACTGCAGGTGCCGTTAAATCCAATAAAATCAAAAAAAATACTATTTCTGATTTTATGGAAATTGAACGTCAACGCGGAATTTCGGTTACAACAGCTGTGATGAGTTTTGAATATAAAGACTTAAAGATAAACTTACTTGATACACCGGGACATAAAGATTTTGCTGAAGATACATATAGAACACTTACAGCAGTTGACAGTGTTATACTTGTTGTTGATAGCGTGAAAGGTGTTGAAGAACAGACTGAAAAGCTGATGAATGTCTGCAGAATGAGAAAAACTCCTGTCATTATTTTTGTAAATAAACTTGACAGAGAGGGTGGCGATCTTTTGTCATTGTTAGACGAACTTGAAAAAAAGCTTGATATCAATGTATGTCCTCTTAGCTGGCCGATTAGCAGAGGAACCAGTTTTAAAGGTGTTTACAGTATTCATAACAGAAATTTGCACATTTTTAAACCTAATATGACACATATGGATGAAGATGTTGTTGCTGTCAGCGATTTAAACAGTAAATTGCTTGATGAAAATATTGGCGCTCACCATGCGCTGCAACTGCGTAATGATGTTGCATTGTTTGATGAATGTTACGGCTCTTTTGAAAAGACTCGTTATCTTGCCGGTGAATTAGCACCTGTATTTTTTGGAAGTGCACTAAATAACTTTGGTGTAAAAGAGTTGTTGGAAACATTTGTTGAAATATCCCCTACACCACAAAACAGAATGTCTGATTGCCGAATGGTTAATCCGGATGAAGATGCATTCAGTGGATTTGTATTTAAAATTCATGCAAATCTTGATATGAGACATCGTGACCGTATCGCTTTTTTAAGAGTTTGTTCCGGAAAATTCGAACGTAGTAAATTCTATAAACATGTACGCCTTAATACGAATCTTCGTTTTAATAGTCCCGCCAGCTTTATGGGACAGAAAAAGAGTATTATTGATGAAGCATATCCTGGTGATGTCGTTGGGCTGTATGATCGCCAAAGTTTCAAGATTGGGGACACTCTGACTGAAGGCGAGAATATTATGTTTCAGGGAATTCCAAATTTTTCTCCGGAAATATTTAAGGAACTGATTAGTACATCGATGAAAGCTAAACAGCTTGAAAAAGGAATTAAGCAACTTACCGATGAGGGAGTAGCTCAGCTTTTCATAATGAAGAATGGCGGCAGAAAAGTTATAGGAACTGTCGGACAGCTTCAGTTTGAGGTAATTCAATACCGCCTTGCAAATGAATATGGCGCTGAATGTCGGTTTGAACCGCTAAACTTCTATAAAGCATGCTGGATTACTTCTGAGAATCAGAAACAGCTAAACGATTTTTGCAGTTACAAATCAGACAGAATCGGGTACGATAAAAACGGAGATCTTGTATTTTTTTCGGAATCAGAATGGATTCTTAATCATTACATCAAGGATTATCCGGAAATTGAATTTCATTTCACTACAGAATTTAAACTCTCTAATAATGACTAAAAATGATATAAACTGAAATCCAAAAAATTGATTAAACTTTATCAAAATTATATATAATGATTTCTATGGATTACTATTTAATAATAATAGTGTTGGCTATTTTTGTTATACTTTCTTACTTATATACCATTATTTCATATCATCACAAAATACCTTCGGTTTTATTGTTGATACTTACCGGAATTATAACTAAAATATTTCTTCAATTTTTTGGAATTTCTTTTACCCCTTCACAGATATATTTGAATATTTTCGGTACGATAGGACTCATACTTATTGTTCTTGAAGGAAGCATCGATTTATCTCTTGACAAAAATAGTCTGCCGACAATTTTTCGTTCATTAACTGTTGCTTTCATTCTCCTTTGTTGTTCCAGCTTTTTAATTGCTTTTATAATTTCACATCTGCTTAGTGTAAGTTTTATCTCGGCTTTTCTGTATGCCATCCCTTTATCAGTAATTAGTAGTGCGATAGTCATTCCGGGTGTTTTAAATATTGATAAACATAAAAAAGAATTTATGATTTGTGAATCTATTTTTTCGGATATATTTGGAATTATGCTTTTTAATTTCACCATTATGTTTTCAAATAATGAACCACACTTTGTAATACATGTTTTTTTTGAAAGTTTCGCTACAATTATTATTTCATTTATAATTTCTTTTTTATTAGTACTCTCTCTTCTCAAAATAAAATCAACAGTAAAATTGTTCCCTATAATAGCCGTTCTTGTACTTGCCTATGCTTTAGGTAAATATATACATTTGTCAACACTTCTTTTAATATTTGTATTCGGTTTAACATTAAGAAATATTTTTAATTTTACAAAACATGAGTGGAGAGACAAGTTAAACATCGATAATGAATCGTATAATAAAATTTTTTATGAGTTTAAATTACTTATTCATGAATCGTCTTTTATAATAAGAACATTTTTTTTCATTATATTCGGTTATATGTTTATGTTTCAAAATTTGTTCAATATAAATGTATTAATAATCGGTTTTATCATAATATTTATTACATATGCATTGCGATACATTAATCTAAAAATTATCTCGGAAAAAAATTTATTGCCGGAACTGTTGATAGCCCCTCGCGGATTAATTACAATCTTGCTATATTACAGCATACCGACTAAATTCAATATAGGTCATTATGGTGAAGGGATTATACTTTTAGTTGTAATAGTAACTAGTCTTTTAATGATGTTTGGTTTATTTTTTACAAAAAACAAAGAAATTGAAGTTATTGAAAATACATATTAATCATATCTCTAAATTTTATCTTTCATAAATTTTATTATTTAAACAAAATAAAATATAATTTATATATGTACTATTTTGGATATAAACAGTTATGTTAAAACATATTTCAAAAATTTTAATTATTGTTTTAATTTTACTGCTATCAATATCAGTAATTTATTTTTCATATAACTGGATGACAGGCAACTTTCATACAATTACTGCCGGGCAAGCTTACCGTTCAAGACAGTTGGACAAGGAAAAATTTGAATACTATATTCAAAAATATAATATAAAAAGCATAATAAACCTTCGCGGTGATGAACCCGGTGTTAAATGGTATGAAGACGAAATAGACATAAGCAAAAAATACAATATAATGCATTATGATTTGGAACTGCCTGCATTAAAAGAACCTGAAGACAAAGATATTGAAAAAATAATACAATTTTTAAAATTTGCACCTAAACCTATCCTAATTCATTGTTTAGGAGGAGCCGACAGATCAGGGCTTATAGCAGCTGTATGGAAAATAGTAATTGAAAGAAAACAGAAATCTGAAGCATCAAAACAATTATCAGTTTTATACGGACATATGCCTTTTGGAAAAGCAAGAGCAATGGACAAATGGCTTGATTCACACCATGTAGATACTGGTAGCGGGGAAATTACAAAATTAAAATAAAAAAATCACTTTTGTCTTGATATTTAGGCTCATATTTCTTATAATAAAGTAAGAAAATTAGTTTGTTTGTACCAAAAATATTTGTACAATTTTATGTGTTTCCGTCGGGAGAATGACCTCTGATTCAATGGCAAAAGCCCGAATTAAATTTATGGTCTGCAACCCTTGTTGTTTCACAAAAGAAGATAACAACTGCACTCTTTTAAGCTACAATTTACATTAATTAAAGATAACAATAATCTGTAGCATGCAGTAAGTTACGAAAGAAAACCGGTCAACATCACGAATAAATCAATAAATTTTATATACCGGTCAACACTTAATAATAAAGATTTTAATCTTTTCCTTAAAACACTGTTTATTGTTTCTTTCGTATAAAAAAATTATTAATGCTTTATGCATTTTATAATAATTTGAAATTTTGTATTTCACAAAATAACATATCAGTTTATTTCTGCCTATGCAGCAATAACAAGGAGGTTTTTTGATTTCTACTACAAATCAAGAAAAAGTATCTAAAAGAATAAAAAGAACAAAATGGGAAGATTGGAAGTGGCAAATACAACATACCATTAAAACATTGAAACAGTTCGAAGAAATTACAGGGATTAATTTTTCAGAAGAAGAAAAAAATATCCTTGAAGAAACAATTAAGAAGTTCCCTCTGAGTATTACACCATATTATTTATCATTAATAGATTTAAATAATTATAAAAATGATCCTGTTTATCTGCAGTCGTTTCCATCACATAAAGAAATGGATGTTTGTGTACATGAAATGGCAGATCCTCTTTCGGAAGACAAAGATTCTCCTGCACCTTATCTTACTCACAGATATCCTGACAGAGTTCTTTTACATGTAAGCAATTTATGTTCTATGTATTGCAGACACTGTACGAGAAAAAGAAAAGTCGGAGATAAAGATTCGATACCAAATTTTGAAGAACTTGAAAAAGCTTTTAACTATATAGAAAATAACAATAAAATAAGAGATGTTCTTTTGTCAGGCGGAGACCCTTTAATGCTCTCTGACGAATATCTGGATAAAATCCTAAACAGAATATCCAAAATACCACATGTCGAAATTATCAGAATCGGAACAAGGATGCCGGTTGTCCTTCCATACAGAATTACAAGCAAACTGATAAAAGTTTTAAAGAAATATCAACCTCTTTACATAAATACTCATTTTAATCATCCTAGAGAAATGACAACTTCCGCAAAAAAAGCACTTGCTATGCTTGCAAATACAGGTATTGTTCTCGGTAACCAATCAGTCTTGTTATCCGGTATAAATGATTGTCCTAGAATAATAAAAACATTGTGTCAAAAATTAGTTCAAAACAGAGTACGGCCTTACTATCTTTATCAATGTGACCTTTCAGAAGGACTTACACATTTCAGAACACCTATAAATAAAGGAATTGAAATATTGGAAAGCCTTATCGGGCACACTTCCGGACTTGCAAGACCGACTTATGTAATTGATGCCCCCGGCGGCGGCGGAAAAATACCGGTTGAACCAAATTATGTAATTTCTCACGGAACAAACAAAGTAATATTGAGAAATTACGAAGGAATTATAACAACTTACAAAGAACCTGACTATTACGAAGCAACTTTCTGCGACAGAAACTGTGTAAGCTGCAAGTTACAACTTAATCTTGAAGAAGCAAATAAATTTTCTACAATAGGCATAGAAAAGCTTTTATCTAATACGGATAAAACAATATCTCTTATACCAAGTGTTAATCAGAGGATAAAAAGGAGAAAAAATATTAAGAAAGATGAATCAAGATAAAATAGAATTTATTCAAAATTCACTTATACAACACGGCAAAAACAATGACCGTATATATATAATGAAAATCGGAACAGAAAATATTGTTTTATTGGTTAATGCTATCAATATATTAGCCAATAAAAATAAATATTCGAAAATATTTGCAAAAGTACATTCCGCACAAACGAACAATTTTTTTCAAGACGGGTACAAGACAGAAGCGGTCATAAAAGGTTATTTTAACGGTAATTCAGATGCTTTCTTAATGGTAAAATATCTGTCACCGGAACGCGCTGTTTTAAAAAATAAAGTTGAAATAGACTCAATTATTGAAACAGCAAAAAGAAAAGCAGGTAATCCTCTAAAAAAGAAAAATATCAGCTATGAGATTATAAAATGTTCAAAACAACATTCCCGTCAAATGTCAGATTTATATAAGTTAGTTTTTAAAACTTATCCGTTCCCTATAGACGACCACAAATACATAGAACAAACTATGGACGAAAATATAACATATTTTGCCGCAGTCAAAGATGAAAAAATAATTGCTTTATCTTCATGTGAGACTGATAAACAGGTGCAAAGTGTTGAAATGACCGACTTTGCCACACTTCCGCAATATCTTGGAAACGGCATTGCTCTTGAATTGTTAAAAGAAATGGAAAAATATATGATTGATAATAATTTTATTACTGCCTATACGATTGCCCGTTCAATATCTGCTGCAATGAACATTACTTTTGCAAAAAATGCTTATGAGTATACCGGCACACTAATAAATAATACTAATATTTCAGGTAATATTGAGAGTATGAATATTTGGGTAAAAAAGCTTTTAAAAGAATAATTTAATATTTGTTCTGTGCTTGTATTTGTTTGCAATATCAACCGTAAATATATTTCCCAAATTAAATCTTAAATAATACGGAACTTTGTAATAAAAATGGATATCCAAAATAAAAATTCAAAAACAATATTTTTAATTATTTTACTATGGTATGCAATAGGAAATCTAATATGGTGGAAATTCAATACACCAATTATTCCTTATGACATTTCAGCTTTACATTTTAATGATATTTTTGAAGATAGCTGTTTATTTTTTAATGCCCCATTAATAACTTGGATAATGAAGTTTATGTTTTACATATTTGGTAAAGAATATTTTGATTTATTAGTGATATTTGTAAATTATATATTTTTTGTGATTTCATTGTATTATATATACAGATTAGGGGTTATATTAAAAAACAAAGAAACCGGCAATATTGCAATGATATTATTTGCATTAGTTCCGGCAATATATGGCATGAGCAGGCAATATGGAGCTTTGGAATATCATATAACAACTGCAATAATACTCAACATATACTGTTTATTGAAAACAAACTATTTTAAAGACAGGAAATGGACAATAATATACGGTATATCTGTAGGATTGGGACTATTAATCAAGGATGAGTTTCTAGCATATTTTTTTGTCCCATTCTTATATATAGTTTTACAAAGTTTTAGAGAAAGCATTACAAAAACAAAAACAGCAAATATACTGATATCAATCTCTTTAGGATGCCTAACAGCAGGTTTCCATTATTTCAGAGAACCAATAATGAATAAAGCATTAACTGATTTTTTAAAAAATCCGGTAGAATTTCTTTTCATATTTAAAAATACACATGTAATGACAATAGGATTATGGGAAAATTTATTATCTCCACTAATATTCATAATATTTTTAATAGGATTAGTATGGTTTATTCTAAAATACAAAAACAAATATAAAAATTTAATATTTTTATGGATATTAGTGCCATGGCTGGGGATAATGTTAATGCCTCATTTTAAACTGCCGGAATATGGATCAGGGTTTATACCTGCCATGATATTAATAGGAGCATTGTATTTATCACACATAAAAAGAAAATATATAAAAACCATATTATTAAGTTTAATAATAATTTTGGGCATTTTTCAATACTTGTGGTTCTCTTATGCACCAGGCACAGATTTATTCCAATTGGAATATAAATATAAAAAACATTCAATAAAATATTTTGATTTGTCTTATCGCAATATAATATATAACCCCTTAATAGGAAGACATCTTAAACATTTAACAAATTATTTAAAACTAGAATATCCAAATAAAACATTTTATCTTTTCGACAGATATAATGGGAACAATCAAATATTGTACACTCTTTTTCGTTTAAACGATATCCCGTATGTTTATAATTTAGATTATTTTGAAAAGCCTGCCGATATGGTAATATCAGCATACCAAAAAAATGCCGAGAATGTTTTAATTGAAAATTACATAGCCGAAGATAAAGCTTTATATGAAAAGATTTTAATAATTCAGCAAGATATAAACAAAAATTTTCAGGTAATCGAAAACATAACGGACAGATATTTTATCAAAGTACTTATACTGAAAAGAATTGATACAGATAAATAACTTTTTGTTTGATTTCTTATTACAATTAACATTACACTGTTTTTACAACAACCTTAAAAATATTTAAGCTGCTGACAACATAGATCTGTAATTTTTTGCATCATTTGTGCTTTCTACTTTATTTATTATTTTAAACTTGTTGTCATCTGCAAATACTAATATTAATTCTATTGTTGTATTTATTGCTATTTCTTTCTTTTGCTGTAATTCTACTAATTTTATTTTATCTGATTCTATTATTAATTCTGTATTTATTATTTCTACATCTGACTGCAATTTATTTATAAACATCAGCATATTTGTTTCATTTCCTATAAATTCATCTGAAATATCTGTCGTTTTTTTATCATTATTTTTAAATTGTTTTACGATTGACTTTCCTAATAATATTTCTAATTCTCTGTCTTTTAATCCATAATTTTTATTATTTTCTTGCAACATGGATTTTGCTAATAT
>Ga0265294_10002534_pt1 | contig 23945 bp, 25 predicted proteins | sample MunlanPumphouse3_FD_192504 | JGI IMG/M metagenome (GOLD analysis project Ga0265294, IMG submission 192504) | Groundwater microbial communities from a municipal landfill in Southern Ontario, Canada - Pumphouse #3 | ecosystem: Environmental > Aquatic > Deep subsurface > Groundwater | place... | reverse complement strand
GTACCGGCAGTCGATCCCTCTGAGGTGCAGGTTCTCACCTGATCCATTTTTATCGCAGTCATGGGGTTTGCCGCTTGCGTGAAGGTCCTGATTGCCATGATGGGTACAAGAGAAAAAACAATGAGCCGGAAGGCGTTATTAACCGGATTCGCAATCGTTGCGCTGGGACTCATCGTCGCAGGTGTCGGACTGACCTGCCTGCAACAGACAGCACCAGGAACAGACGCCACTTCGACTTCGAATGCAGTCGGATCATCCAGGCTGGATATCCTTGCCAGACTGCCCTCCCCGACAAACAGCCTTACCTCAAACCGACCTATTACTTCCACGGCACCGCGGAAGGGGAGAACGAGACCGGGACCTTCTTCCAGTACGTCCCGGCGGTCCCGGAACTCGGGAAGGGGCTGTACTGAACTCCTTTTCGTGAAACGCTGATACCCATGATGAAGCAGATTGAAATCAAACTTGCTGTGGTCCTGCCGGTCATCACCGGGGTGACACTGGCGCCGGCGGGAACCAGGGAAGTGGCGGAACAATGAGAGGAGGCAATCTGGTCCTGCTGGCGCTTGCCCTCGGGATCATGGCGATCTCTTCGGGCTGCACGGGCACGATCAGCGTTCCGGTTGCCCATCCGCTGCAGATCGAGGAGGGGCCGATGACCGGCGTATGGGAGGAGATCCTCGAGGCCGCGGACCTCCGGAACGAGGCGGTACGGCTGGAATCCTTCGATATCCGCACGGACGCCGGTGGGGATGTCGATTCGCTGCACATCCTCTTTTCGGGGGTACGGCACGAGAAGACGGTATGGTACGACGCAGATCTCGCGAGGTCCGACCGGATAGTCCTCCGGCAGAAATGGAGGCCGGAACGATCCGGTTCTGGACCGCACCCCTCTGGAGTCTTCGAGGCCCTGGACGTCTTCCTCCGGACCGAAACCCGGGAAGACGGGGCGATCACGTCCGCACACCTTGAGAACGGCGCCAACATCGTATTCGATAGCGAGTACGTCTGGACGTTTGCATACAGCGACGGCCGCCTGCATCCCCTGCGGCTGGTCACGTTCCCCCGGGACACGATGATGTATTACCTGAAGGTATGCAACTACGCCGAGCCCGCCATGAACGGAACAGCGGATGATCGCGCGGGAGGCGGGGCGACCGGAGGGGGAGGCCGGGGGTACGAGCAGCCGTGCGTCTTCCTGCTCACCGAAGACCAGGCGGCAAAAGCTTCCCGGGTCGAGAGGTTGCCGGGGGCGGCCTCCCCCCGGGGCAGCACCGGTTAACACCCCGCTCACCGCTTCAGCCGCTTCAGCCTCTCGTAACATTTGACCGCCTCGGCGGATCGGTCGAGGTAAATAAGGGCCATCGCCTTCCCCTTGAGCGCGTCGGCATCATCGGGGTTCGCGGCGAGCGCCCGGTCATAGCAGTCGAGCGCCTCTCCAGAGCGCTCCAGGATCACGAGGGCGTTCCCCTTCATGCTCCAGACTTCAGCCCTCGCAGGATCGGCCTCGAGCGCCCGCGTATAGCAGGCAAGGGCTTCGCCGTAGCGCCCGAGGATGAAGAGCGCAAGGCCTTTGTTATGCCACGCGTCCGCATTCTCCGGGTGCGCCCGGAGTTCCTGGTCGTAGCAGACGAGCGCCTTGTCGTAGTGCGTGAGGATCGAGAGGACGTTTGCCTTGTTGCTCCAGACCCTCTGGTTCTCCGGGTCGATCCCGAGCGCCCGCTCGTAGCAGACGAGCGCCTCTTCATAGCGCTCGAGTCGGTAGAGCGCGTTTCCGTAGTTGTTCCAGGCGACGGCGTTCTCTGGCGTCATCCGGACCACGGCCTGGTAGCAGGCCGTCGCTGCCTCGTAGTTCCTGAGGGCGTAGTAACTCTCGCCCCGATAGTAGCATGCGTCCGTGTGGTCGGCCCGGATCCTGAGCGCCAGGTCGAAGCACTCGATCGCCTCCTCGTAGCGCTTCTGGGTAAAGAGGAGAAAGCCCTTCTGGTACCATATCTCCGGATCAGCGGTGTTCTCCCTGAGCGCCCGGTCAAAACAGGCGAGCGCGATGTCGTAGCGCCTCAGCCTCTTCAGCGCCATGCCCTTCTGGTACCAGATCCCGGTATGATCTGGCCTGATCCGGAACGCCCGGTCATAGCAGACGAGCGCCTCCTCGTAGTGTTCCAGGTGCTGTAGTGCCCGGCCGCGGTTGTACCAGGCATCGGCGTCATCGGGACGGAGGGCGATCGCCCGGTCGAAGCACCCGACGGCTTCGTCATAGCGCTGGAGCGCCGCAAGCGTGCATCCCCGGGTGTACCAGGTATCGGCGTGGTTCGGGTCGATGGTGACGGCCCGGTCAAATGAGGCGAGCGCATCGCCGTAGCGGGCGAGGAGGATCTGCATCGTCCCCCTGGCGTACCAGGCACCGGCGTTTTCGGGGTCGAGCGCGATGACCCGGTCGTAACAGTCGATCGCTCTGTCGTACCGGCGCTCGTTGGCAAGCGCCGTTCCGCGGGCGAGCCAGGCCTCGATTCGGCCCGGCTCGATGGTGACGACCCGATCGTAGCAGGCGATCGCGTCAGGGATTCGCCCCATATTCTTGAAGGCATGCCCCCGGGTGAGCCAGGCACTTGCAGAGTCGGGTGCGAGTTTTACCGCCTGGCCGCAGTACTCGGCTGCCTCCTGGTACTCCTGGAGGTTGTAGAGCACCTGTCCCCGGGCGTACCAGGATCGGGCAGAGGTCGGGTCGAGCCTGATGGTCTGGTCGAAGCATTCGGCAGCCTCCAGGTGGCGCCCGGTGGTAGTGAGGGCGATTCCTTTTTGGTACCAGGCCGCGGTAGCGTTGGCATCCAGGTTTATCGCCCGGTCGTAGCACTCGATCGCCCGGTCGTACTGCCCACGCTCACCGTACGTCCGCCCCTTCCTGCACCAGGCCTCAGCGCTCTTCCAGGGAAGTTCCACTTCGTGAGTGATAGCGGTCTTCAGGCAAAAGGATTTCGATAGAGTTCCGGATAAATTCCCCGACCTGGGGAAGAATTTTCCCCTTTCGCTTCTCCTTTTCCGGCACTGCACCCGTCCGGTGTGTGGGATCGATTGGCAACATATACATGCTCCGGGATCAAAATCGGGAATCTGAGTAACCCGGAGGACCGAATGGGCATGAAGAAGATGCGCGATATTCCGAACCGCGATCGTCCGCGTGAGAAACTGGCAACGCGAGGACCCCAGGCGCTCAGCGATGCCGAACTGATCGCTCTCCTCCTCGGGCGGGGCATAAAGGGGCGTGACGTCTCGCAGGTCGCCGGGGACGTCGAACGGTACCTGAGGGATGCCGAAGGCAGCCCATCGTATGACGCCCTCCTCGCTATAGAAGGCGTCGGAGCGGCGAAAGCCTGCGAGATCATGGCCTGCTTCGAACTCGGGCGGCGTTACCTCGCGGACGACGGCGTCTCGGGGAGCCGGATCGCCTGTCCCGGGGACGTGCTCCCGCTGGTCGCCGAGTGGCGGGACAGGAAACAGGAGTACTTCTTCTGCATAACACTCAACGGTGCCGGCGAGGTGATCGAACGTCGGATTGTCACCGTCGGGATCCTGAACCAGAGTCTCGTCCACCCCCGGGAGGTCTTTGCCGAGGCGATCACCGACCGCGCCGCCTCGGTTATCCTGGCCCACAACCACCCGTCAGGCACCCTGGAGCCCTCCACCCAGGACATTAGCATCACCCGGCAACTCGTCGAGGCCGGGTCAATCCTCGGCATACGGGTGCTCGACCACGTCATCGTCACGAAAAAAGGCTACGTGAGCCTCAAAGAGCTCGGGCACCTCTAGTGCATCGATTCTCAATTACCAGCACTTTCACCGGAGGAGATCATCGATCGTGTTTCGCACCACCCGGGAGTTTGCGTCCCCGGGCACGGATTTTCCCGGATATCCCCATGCACCGTCCCTCCTCCGGAGGGAGCGGGGGCTTTGAGGAAGAACGTACGGGTACCCGCCTGCGGGGGTGGGGGCGAGTCCCCTCCCAGGTCCCCTCCCCCCGGGGTGATTCCCACCACGGTCCACTGCCCGGGGACAAGCCTGAGGAGAGGCCGTTTTCATGCGTGCAGCCTCTTGCATAGCCCCGTGTGGGTCTCACACAGCATGAGTTGCTTCACGCGGAAGTTCACGAAGGGAGGCAGGAACTCCACAGACTTCGCGTCCTTCGCGCACTTCTGCGTGAGGTAACCCCGGACATCTGCGATGCATAGTTGCCCTGGAGTACTACCACGATCGGAACTGGGTTACCAACAATACAGCCACCCGGCATTTCATCCGCCTGAAGAAAATTTGCGACGAAAATAACCGTCCTTTTCGCGCAAATCCGTGTTGTCCCGGATTCCCGTCCCTGAAAAAGTTTATCCCCTCTCGCCTGCTACGGGTATGCGAGGCACAATCGTCATGAATACTGGATCTATCCGGGTGCTGCTCGACCCCGGGCGTTTCTTCGAGGAACGTATGCAGGACGAGCCGGGCCTGAAGATACCGGCGCTGATCGTGCTCGTCTACGGGCTTATCAGTGCTGTCGCGGCCGCGCTGGCAGTGAATATGGTCATCGCCATACTGCCCGCGGAAGCGCAGGCCTTCGGGGCGATCGGGGTGGCTTTCGCCGTGGTCGGTGGCGTCATCGGGGGATTCCTGGCATGGATCATCTGCGCCGCTGTCTTCTACATCTTCTCGATGCTCTTCAAGGGCAAAGGATCGTTCACGCGGACGCTGGAGTTTACGGGCTACGGTCTCCTGCCCCTGATCTTCGGGGGCATCATCGGGACTGCCTTCTCCTACCAGGTCATATCGAACCTGACAATCCCCCCGGTAACAAACCCCGAGCAGATCGCGGAGATATCCGAGAGCCTGACAGGCATAATTGCGGCCGACCCCCTGACACAGATCGCCGGCCTCCTGGGCATCCTCTTCGTTCTCTGGAGCGCGAACATCTGGATCTTCGGCATGAAATACGCGCGCAATCTCTCCACGCGGGACGCGGCTCTCACCGTCGGGATACCGGTGGCGCTCTATATTGCCTATATCCTCATCACACTCGTCGGGTGGCTGTAAGATGAAACTCCTTCACCTGACTATCATTTCGCTCCTCTGCGCCGTCGCAGTGGTCGCCATACCGGCCTCTGCAGGGCCTGCCGACATCGCCGTGACCTCCTCCGCTATCGACCCCTCTGTCCTGATGAAGGGCGACACCGGGACGCTCACGGTGACGATCCAGAACAACGGTGCCGACCCCGTCTCGATCAAGAGCGCCCGGCTCTACGGCAGCGGGGTCGTGGGCTTAAGCGACTCCTACCCGTCGGTCGGGGAGATCGGTGCCGGGAACGCAAAGACGTTCACCTTCACCGTCCGGGCTGACGGCGGGGAGGGAACGTTCTATCCCGTGTTTGTCCTTGACTTCGTCAACGCCGGCAGCCTCCGCTACCCGGTCCCGGTCCAGGTCGAGGACACCCCGCTCAGTGCGTCGGTGATCAAAAAACCGGACGCCTTCTCCGGAGGCCGGACGGCCGAGATAGCCGTCCGTGTCGGCAATCCCCGCCCGAACGCCGCCTCCGGCGTCCAGGTGATCCCGCAGGGGACGGACTTTACCGTCACGCCGACCGGAGCGTTCATCGGCGCTCTGGCGTCTGATGGCTCCGGGACCGCCGTCTTCAACCTGACCCCGGCAGCGGAGACGACCGTCACCTTCCAGGTGGTCTGGCGTAACGGCATCAACACCCACACCGCTGACCTCACTCTGCCGGTCGTCTTCGGCGAGGATAAACGGCAGGCAGATCCCGTCGTCACCAACGTCGAGGTCACGCCCGAGGCTGGCGGGTACCGGATCGTGGGCGATATATCCAACGCGGGCCTGGAGTCCGCACGCTCGGTGCTCGTCACTCCCGGTGCGCCCGCAGTCCCCACCGACCCGTTCCGGGTCTACGTTGTGGGCACCCTCGACCCCGATGACATGTCCTCGTTCGAGGTGACGTTCCGGGCCGATGCGAACGTAACGGAGGTTCCGATCGTCGTCGAGTACCGGGACGACGACGGGAACCGCTACACGACGACCACGATGGTCGGGGTCGCCGGCGGCACGGCGGCGGCGCCTCTTGAAGAGCGGGACGGCGGGATACCGCTCGCCGGCATAATCGTCGTCGCGCTTGTCGCGCTCGGTATAGCCGGGGCTATCTACTACTCCTGGAGACGGAAGTAACGACGATGCCGGTCATCAGTTTCGACGCGGTCACGAAGGTCTATCCCCTCCCGGCCGGCGACATCACGGCGCTCGCCGGTATCGATCTCGCGATCGAGAAGGGCGAGTTCGTCCTGATCATGGGCCCCTCCGGGTCGGGGAAATCGACGCTCTTAAACATCATGGGTTCGCTCGACGTCCCGACCTCCGGAGAGGTCACCATCGCCGGAAAGCGGATCAGCGGGATGGACGATGACGAACTGACCCTTATGCGGCGGGACCACATCGGGTTCATCTTCCAGCAGTTCAACCTCATCCCGTTGCTGTCGGTGGTCGAGAACGTCGAGTACCCGCTCATCCTGAAAGGCCGGCGGAACGGGTCCCGGGAGCGGGCGCATGAGGTCCTGCGGGCGGTGGGGATCACTGAGTCGCATTTCACCCACAAACCCGGCGAACTCTCAGGCGGGCAGCAGCAGCGGGTGGCAATCGCCCGGGCGCTCGTGAATGATCCGGATTTCCTCCTCTGCGATGAGCCGACCGGGAATCTGGACACAAAGACCGGGACGGCGATCATGGACCTCCTCGCCCGGATGAACCGCGAGGAGGGCAAGACCGTCGTCATGGTCACCCACGACCCCCGGATGACCGAGTACGCCGACCGGACGATCCAGATGGTGGACGGGAGGCTGGCATGACCTTCCTCGACCTCGCCCGCCGGAACGTCAGCCGCCACTGGCTCCGCTCGGCCCTTGCAGTCACCGGGATCGTCATCGGCGTCGTCGCGATCGCCACGATGGGTATCCTTGGCAACAGCATCGGTCTCATGTTCAACGATATGGTCAGCGACGTCGGCGATACAATCGTCGTCTCCCCGGCGATGAGTGGTACAGGCGGCGACAAACTCACCAAACGGCAGGTTGACGATATCACCCGGGCGGCCGGCGCTAACCGGGTCATAACGATACCGTTCGCGAGCACTTTCGATAAGATGTCCGTGGGCGAAAAGAGGGGAGGCGCCATGATCTACGCGATGCCTGCCGGGGATATTCCTCTCCTGCTCGAGAAGGAGGCGGGAGCCTACCCGAGGGACACAGGCACCGGATGCATGATCGGGAGCCAGCTTGCCGAGATGAGCAAGGAGACCGGCCTGAAACTCGGCGCTCGGGTCACGATCGACGGCGAGACCCTCCGGGTGGTTGGCGTGCTCAAGGAGCGGGGGATGGGGTTCGACATCAACCCGGACTACGCCATCATCGTGCCCTACTCCTGGTACTCGAGACACTACGACGAGGACGAGTACGACCAGGTGGTCGTGAAGGTCCGGGACATCAACGACCTTGACGCGGTCAAGGAGTCGATCGAGCAGAAGATGAACCGGCGGGAGGATGTCGTCAGCGTTATGGACACAAAGGCGATCCTCGAAAGCGTCTTTGCGGCCGCCGACTCGATCACGGTCTTCTTGTTGGGCATCGGTGCGATATCGCTCCTTGTCGCCGGGGTCTCGATCCTGAACGTGATGCTGATGTCGGTCACGGAACGGATCAAGGAGATCGGCGTTCTGCGGAGCATCGGCACCCGCCGGCACGAGGTGATGCGTATGTTCATCTACGAGGCCCTGATCCTCGGGGTTGTGGGTGCCGTCATCGGGGGGGCGCTCAGTTTCGGTGCCGGGTACGTGATAACGGCGGTCATCGTCGAGAACCCGGATTACCTCTTCAACCCGACGAGTCTCCTCTACATCGTCTTCGGGATGGCGTTCGGCATCTTCACGAGCGCGGCCTCCGGCCTCTACCCGGCCTGGAAGGCGGCGCAGTTAAACCCGATCCAGGCGCTTCGCCACGAGTGACGGTGATCTACCCCGCGCACTTCTCTTTTTCCCGCTCGATATCGTCGCGAAGCGTGCCGATCGCATCTCCGGTTCCCGGGGGCGCTCCCGGGAGGAGGGTCAGGTACTCGACCTCTCCTTCGGCGAAGAGCAGCGCAACCGGCGTCAGGCTGACCGCGGCGCCCCCCTCCCGCCGCACAACGAGCGCCCTGATGATGGGGATGATGCACCGGCCGCCGATCTTCCGGGCGCCGCCGACGACGAGGTCGGGGGCGCCGCTCTCCTTCTCCTCACGCACCCGGAGCACCTCTCCCTGATACCTGGCGGAGCCGCTGCCGGACCGGTTTCTGCAGAAGAACTCTCACGACCGCGACGACGATCAGGAGCGGGCGGCGGATCTGCATCCGGAGCGTGAAGGTGCCTTCGAAGATCTCATGGTCGAAGACCGGGGTCATCACGAAGTCGATTGCCTCCGCCGGCCAGAGGGCGTAGCGGACGGCGGTGCAGTAGCCGTAGACGACGCCCGTATCAGCGGGGCTCTCGAGACCGAGGGTGATATCTCCCCGGAGCGTCTCGAGGTAGAGGGACCGGTAAACGGCAGCGAGGATCCTCTGGAGATGGGGCCAGAGGTCGCCGGCGGCGTCGATGTATTCTCTCAACGGAAGGGCCGGTCTCCTCTCCTCTGCCTTCTTCTCCGGCGGGGCGGCGGCTATTTTTGCGAGATCCCGGGTCATGATCGGGCGGCCGGCGAGGAGGACCTCGAACACCTGCACCCCGCCGGTGACCCGGACCCTCGCCCCCACGATGCCCCAGGCTACGATTGCCGTCGCCCGGGCGCTCTCCCGTCTGCAGTCGGCGACCGTCGAGACGGTCACCGGGATCAGGTAGAGAGCAAGGAGAATCGCGAGGAGGATGACAACGGCGGCGAGCAGGATGGAGAAGAGAAGGGTCGCGACCATAGATTGGAGGGGTAGAGAGCCTTACGCCTCTTCCTCACCGCTGACCGGGATCTCCTTTCCCTCTTCCGATACCCAGGGCGTTTTGCCTTTGCTACCTTTGCGCTGCATCATCATCTCAGAGCCTTTTTCGAGCGCTTTAGCGACATGCGGGCCGACTGTCTCCCCGATCGTCGTGATCACCTCGGCGATCTCGCTCTTCTTCTTCAGCGATATCACCTGGATGCCCTCGGGGCCTCCGACACCTTTGGTGACGATGATCAGGGCGACGGCCGATATACCGCCTCCACCGCCGGTTCCTGACCCGCCGCTCTGGCTGCCTTCCTTACTGCCTCCCGTGCCTTCCGCACCACCGAACCCGAACCCGAACTCGGCGACCGGTATGATAACCCGATCGCCGGCCTCGACCGGGGCACCGAGGACCGCGCTCGCGCAGAGCGTTCTTGCAAGTTGATCGACGGTTATCTGAAGCATCGATTCACCAGTCACACTACTCACCACAGGTATTCCAGTCTCCGGCCTCGTATATAATGGTTGGGGTGTTCCCGGGGCCGCAGGATGCTCGCGGGGCGCGTATGGATACTTACTTACGCTCCAGGGGCGACCGACTGGCTGATGAATGATCTTCTGATCCCGGACTGGAACGAGGTCTGGCGGAGGAGGCTCGCCCTGAACCGGTCGACCGCGAAGTTCCGGGAGGGTGCCGACCTCTGGGGCGACCGGGAGCAGGCCCGGCGGTATGCCGCCCGCCTGGAATCTGATCATGCACGCCGGGTCGCCGAGACCCTGCGGGACCTTGGCGTCGCTCCCGGCGACCGGGTGCTGGATATCGGGTCGGGGCCCGGGACCCTCGCCCTGCCGCTTGCCCGTGCCGGCGCCTCGGTAACGGCGGTCGATCCCGCGGAGGGGATGATTGCGGAGCTCCGGGCGGCGGCGGAGCGGGAGGGGATCACTACCATCGCCGCCGTCCGCGGTCTCTGGGAGGAGATCGATCCGGGCCGCGACTTCCAGCTGCCTTACGACCGGGTGGTCGCCTCGTTCTCGCTTGCTATGCCCGATATCCGGTTGGCCCTCGCCGCGATGAATGCGGCAGTCTCCGAATCCGGGTCGGTCCACCTCTACTGGTTCGCCGACGAGCCGCTCTGGGAGCGGCTTTACCTTGCGCTCTGGGAAGATCTGCACGGGGCGCCGTATCACCCGAGACCGAAGGCCGACTGCCTCTTCAACGTCCTCTACGGGATGGGGATCTACGCAAACGTCCTGATGCGCCCGATGGACGATACGGTCGCCTTTGCGACCGTGGAGGACGCGGTCGATCACTTCGCTCCCCGGATGAGCGTGGAGACCCCGGGGCAGCGGGAGGTCCTCCGGGATTACTTCCGCGAACATCTCATCCGGCAGGACGGCAGGCTCGCTCTCCCCGGGACTTCAACCTACGCCGCGATCTGGTGGCGGAAGCGGGGGTGACCCCCTCACAGCAGAAACCGCCAGCCCACGGCCAGTGCGACGAGGATGACGAGGCCGAGCGCCGTGAAGATCATCCGGCGGGCGGAGGGACCCGTGAGCCGGGTGAGGGCGGCCGCAAGTTCCCGCCGGTAGAAGGCGGCAAACAACCCGGTGATCAGGAGGAGGAAGAGCCATTCGCTCGGCTGGGCGAGTCCCTGCCGGATGGTGTCCCAGAGGAAGTGTTCTGAGTAGTGGTGCTGCGGGAGAGGGCCGAGGAACGGCCAGAACCACTCGACGGGGTGCCGCCACATGCCGTCGAGGATCTGGTGGCTCGCCATGCCTGCCGCAACCGCGAGGAGGCCTATCCGGCGCCTGTGGCGGTAGAGGAGGAGGCCCGTGAGGAGAATCAGGAAGAAGACGGTGAGCCCGTGGAAGTATATCCGGCCGTAGTTGACCGTCCCGGCGAGGATGATGTGTCCGATCGGCTTGTCGATCGGGTCGGGGAGCACGGCCCCGAGCGCGCCGAGCGCGACAACCCGCCGGTCGCCGACGATCGCCGCGAGCACAAGACCGATGAGGACACCGGCCATGACATGGGCGAGGGGATACATCGCCGATCAGTGGCGGGGTGACCATATACCCTTTTTCCCGGAGGCGTACCCGGGGCTGAGGGCGGGCTGGTGTTCAGCGACCCTTGTGCATGAACGCAGCCTCTGCTGATCACAGGTGACCCGCAATGTATATATTTGTTCAGAGTGCACCATGAGGTATGCAGACGAAGATCCTCCTTGATGAGGGGGAGATGCCGAAACGATGGTACAACATCCAGGCGGATCTCCCGACGCCCATGGCCCCGGTCCTTCATCCGGCGACCGGGAAGCCGGCAGTCCCCGACGACCTCCGCCACATCTTCCCGATGGAACTGATCCGGCAGGAGATGAGTACGGAGCGCTACATCGATATACCCGGCGAAGTCCGGGACATCCTCACCCTCTGGAGGCCGAGCCCGCTCTACCGGGCGAGAAGGCTTGAAGCCGCCCTGAAAACCCCCGCAAAGATCTACTATAAGTGGGAGGGCGTGAGCCCGCCGGGCTCGCACAAGCCCAACACCGCCATCCCCCAGGCCTACTACAACCGCCAGGAGGGGATCGAGCGGCTCGCGACCGAGACCGGGGCGGGACAGTGGGGCTCGTCGCTTGCGTTTGCAACGGGCCTCTTCGACATGGAGTGCACCGTCTACATGGTCCGGAGCTCGTATGAGCAGAAACCCTACCGGAAGAGCATGATGCAGGTCTACGGCGCCGAGTGCCTGCCGAGCCCGTCGGAGAAGACCCGGTCGGGTCGGGCAGTGCTCGCCCGCGACCCCGATACCCCGGGCTCCCTCGGTATCGCCATATCGGAGGCGGTCGAGGACGCGGCGAGTCACGATAACACCAACTACGCGCTCGGCTCCGTCCTCAACCACGTCTGCCTCCACCAGACGATCATCGGCCAGGAGGCGCGGGAGCAGCTTGCGATGGTAGATGCCTACCCGGACGTCGTGATCGGGTGCGTCGGCGGGGGTACCAACTTTGCCGGGCTCTCCTTCCCGTTTGCCGGCGAGAAGATGAAGGGGAAGCACCCCGATACCGATATTATCGCTGTGGAGCCTGCAGCCTGCCCGACCCTGACGAAGGGGCTCTACGCCTACGACTTCGGGGATGTTGCGGGGTTAACCCCGATCATGAAGATGTTCACCCTCGGTCACGACTTCGTCCCGCCGGCGATCCACGCCGGAGGCCTCCGCTACCACGGGGCATCGCCGCTTGTCTCCCGGCTCGCCCACGATGGGGTGATCCGGTCGGTCGCCTACCACCAGAACGAGGTCTTCGACGCCGCCATGACCTTTGCCCGGACGGAGGGGATCATCGTCGCACCCGAGTCCGCCCACGCGGTGAAGGCCGCGATCGATGAGGCCCTCCGCTGCCGGGAGACCGGGGACGCAAAGGTGATCCTCTTCAACAACTCCGGGCACGGTAACTTCGACTTCTCCTCCTACGACGCCTACATGGCAGGGAAACTCGCCGATTACGAGTACCCGGCGGAGCTGATCAAGGAGTCGCTCTCCCGGCTTCCGGTGACGGGGTGATGCCGGTGGAATGGACAGAGCTCGAAGAGAGCTGAACACTGAGCCGGGGTGCGAGGAGGTCGTCGCCGCGGCGGCAGAGAGCGGCCGGCCTCTCATTGTTCCTCTATTTTGTGAGATCCCTCTCCCCGCCTCTCCTCCGGCAGACCTCTACGCCTCCCTCCGGGACGGCCCGGGGTTCCTGCTGGAGTCGCTTGAAGGGAGCGGGAAGGCCGCCCGTTACTCGTTCATCTGCACCGCCCCGGCCGCGACCGTCGCCGTAGCCTCCGATGGTGCGGCGACAGTCTCCGGCGACCCCCGCATCCGTGAGATTGCCGGGGATATCGAGGCCGCCGACGCCGTCGATGCCGTCCGCTCGTTCATGGGCCGGTTCCGGGTCGTTCCCTCACTGCTCCAGAGGTTTTCGGGAGGGCTTGCCGGCTACTTCTCCTACGACCTCATCTCTTCTATCTACCCGACGGTCCGGCCGGATGCGGCGGAGGACCCGGAAGAACCCGTCGCCCGGCTCATGCTGGCGCTGGACTGCCTGGCCCTCGATCACCGGGAGCGGCGGCTCGCGGTCATCAGGAACCTGCTCATCACCGACGGGGCCGATCCTGAGGTGGAGTACTGCCGGGCCCGGGACGCAGTCGCCAAAAGGATCGCCCGGATACGCGACATCGCTCCGCGAGCTCCGGCTGACCCCGACCCTTCCGGGGTCGTGGCATTGTCGTCCTGCACCCGGGAGGAGTTTTCGGGAGCGGTCCTCCGGATCCAGGAGCATATCGCGGCAGGCGATATCTTCCAGGCGGTCCTCTCCCGGAGGCTCACCTGCCGGATAGACGGCGATCTGTTCGGCGTCTACCGGCGGCTGCGGGCAAAAAACCCGAGCCCCTATATGTACTACATGGACTTCGGGGACCTGGTGGTCGCCGGGAGCAGCCCCGAGATGCTCGTCCGGGTGGAGGGCGGGGAGGTGACGACGGTCCCGATCGCCGGCACCCGGCCGCGGGGGTCGACCCCGGCGGAGGACGACAGGCTCGCGGCCGAGCTCCTCGCCGACGAGAAGGAACAGGCCGAGCACATCATGCTCGTCGACCTCGCGAGGAACGACGTCGGGGCGGTCTCGACCTATGGGAGCGTCTCGGTGGAGGGGTTCATGACCGTCGAGCGGTTCTCACACGTCCAGCATATTGTCTCTACGGTATCGGGCAGGCTCCGGGATGGGTGCGACCGTTTCGACGTTCTGCGGTCCTGTTTCCCGGCGGGGACCGTCTCCGGCGCCCCGAAGGTCCGGGCGATGCAGATCATCGACGAGGTGGAGGGGCTCCGGCGGGGGATCTACGCGGGAGCTGTCGGCTATATCGGGTTTTCCGGCACGATGGACCTTGCGATCGCCATCCGGACGGTCGTCGTGCGGGACGGCGTCGCCTCCGCCCAGGTGGGGGCGGGGATCGTCGCCGACTCCGACCCCGGCCGGGAGTGGACTGAGACCGAGAGCAAAGGACGGGCGATGCTTGCGGCGCTCGGCGCGGAGGTGCAATGATGCGGGTGCTCGTCATCGACAGCTACGATAGTTTCACCTTCAACCTCTGCCAGCAGATCGGGATGCTCGGGGCGGAACCGGTCGTGGTGAAGAGCGATACCCCGTTTGAGCGACTCCGCTGCGGCGGATTCGATCGGGTTGTCCTCTCTCCCGGCCCGGGGCATCCCCGGGAGTGCACCCTCTACCGGGAGGTCCTTGCGACGATCAGCCGCACCGTCCCGACGCTCGGGGTCTGCCTCGGCCACCAAGCGATCGGCCTCGCCTTCGGTGCCGGGATAGCCCCGGCCGACCGGCTGATGCACGGGAAGCGGTCGGTGATCCGGCACAACGGTGCGGGGATCTACGCGGGGGTGCCTGGCCCCCTCGTCGCGACCCGCTACCACTCGCTCGTCATCGACCCCGCCACGGTCCCGGACTGCCTCGAAGTGACCGCCCAGAGCGACGACGACGGGGCGGTCATGGGTGTCCGGCACCGGGAGTTCCCGATCGAGGGGGTGCAGTTCCACCCGGAGAGCATCCTCACTCCGGACGGGAACCGGCTGATGGCAAACTTCCTCTCCGGCACGGGGGACCGGGCATGATCCGGGAGGCGATCGCCCGGGTCTCCTCGGGCACGGACCTCACCCCTGCCGAGGCGGGAGGGGTGATGGAGGAGATCGTGCGGGGCGCCGCGACCCCCGCCCAGATCGGTGGATTCCTCACGGCGCTGCGGATGAAGGGGGAGACTGTGGCGGAGATCTCGGCGTTCGCCCGGGCGATGCGGGCGGCGGCCGTCCCGGTCTCCCTCCCGGCCCCGGAGGCGCGGGTGGATACCTGCGGGACCGGGGGCGACGGTGCGGGAACCTTCAACATCAGCACCGCGGCCGCTTTCGTCGCCGCCGGGGCCGGGGTTCCCGTCGTGAAGCACGGGAACCGGGGCGTGTCGAGCCGGTGCGGCTCGGCCGACGTCCTCGAGGCGCTCGGCGTCTCCGTCGCGATCCCGCCCGACCGGGTCGCAGGGGTCCTCGCGGCCGCCGGGATCGTCTTCCTCTTCGCCCCGGCCTACCACCCGGCGATGCAGTACGCACGGTCGGCCCGGCAGGAGATCGGGATCCGGACGGTCTTCAACCTCCTTGGTCCCCTCACGAATCCGGCGCGTGCGGGGGCGCACCTCCTCGGCGTCTACGACCCCCGCCTGACCGTTCCGGTCGCCCGGGTGCTCGGGGACCTCGGGGCGGAGCGCGCGATGGTGGTCCATGGCGCAGGTCTCGACGAGATCGCGACGACCGGGCCGACGACGGTCGCGGAGCTCCGGGACGGCGAGGTCCGGACCTACACCCTCGACTGCACGGAGTTCGGTATCCCGGCGTCGCCCGTCTCGGCACTCCGGGGCGGCGGGCCCGAGGAGAACGCCCGGACCCTCCTCTGTGTCCTTTCGGGCGACTGTGGGCCCGCCCGGGATATCGTCCTCCTCAACGCCGGGGCGGCGATCTACCTCGGCGGGAAGGCCGGCGATATCGCACGGGGCATCGCCCGTGCGGAGGAGTCGATCGACTCGGGAGCGGCGCTCGACCGGCTCCAGCGGCTGATCGAGGCGACCGGAGGCGGGGCATGATCCTCGACGATATCATCCGGTCGACCGCTGAGCGCCTCGACAGTCTTGAGGCTCTTCCGGCGGTCGATCCCGGCGCTCTGCCTCACCGGAGTCTTCTAGAGGCCATAGGGGCGTGCCGGGGGAAGAACGCTATCATCGCCGAGGTGAAGTACGCCTCCCCGTCCCGCGGCAGGATTCACGACGGCTCCACCCCCGAAGCGATCTCCCGGGAGTTCGCCGCCGCCGGAGCCGCCGGCCTCTCGGTGCTCACCGAACCCACCTACTTCGGGGGGAGCACCGAGTTCCTCGTCCGGGTACGGCGTGCGGTAACGGTCCCGATCCTCCGGAAGGACTTCATCATCGACGAACGCCAGCTCGTAGAGAGCCGGGCGCTCGGCGCCGACGCCGTCCTCCTGATCGCCCGGGTGCTCGGGGACCACCTCCCCGCGTTCGTCGACGAGGCATGCATGCTCGGACTCGAGCCGCTCGTCGAGGTCCACGACAGAAGCGAGATGGAGCGTGCCCTCGCCACCGAAACGAACCTCATCGGGGTCAACAACCGCAACCTTGAGACGATGACGATCGACCTCTCGACGACGGTCCGCCTTGCAGAGGCGGCACGCGACGAGGGGAGGATTGTGGTCTCGGAGAGCGGCATCACCTGGCCCTGGGACGTCAGGAACCTACGCCGGCACTGCGATGCGTTCCTGATCGGGTCCGCGCTTATGTCTGCGCGGGACCGCCAAAAGAGGCTGGAGGGATTTGTATTCGCGTGAAGATCTGCGGGATCACCACGGTCGGCGACGCCTGCCTGGCCGCGGCGGCGGGAGCCGACGCGATCGGCGTGGTGCTTGCGAGCCCATCGCCGCGAGTCGTGACGCCGGACCGGGCGCGGGATATATTTGCGGCGGTTCCGCCGTTCGTGACCACGGTCGCCGTCACATCGACCGACCGGGCGGACAATCTCGCGGCGATCCTCACCTGCCGCCCGGATGCGGTGCAGGTGGGGGGCCGCCTCGATGTGCCCCGGGATGCGGCGGTGCGGGTCATCCGGATGCTTTCACCCGGCGACCCCCTGCGGGACGACTGCGACGCGGTGGTCGTCGACGGCAGCCACGGCACCGGACGGGCGTTCGACCCAGAATATGCAAAAAAATGCGTGGCGGCATCGCGGGTGCCGGTCATCCTCGCGGGTGGGCTCACCCCCCGGAACGTCGCCGAGGCGATACGGGCGGTGCGGCCGTACGCCGTCGACGTCGCCTCAGGCGTCGAGACGGCGCCGGGGGTCAAGGACGGCCGTCTCATGAGAGCGTTTGTAAAGATATGCAGGACGACGGATCTATGAAAGCAGGACGATACGGAGTATACGGCGGGCAGTACGTGCCCGAGACCCTGATGAGCGCGCTGATCGAACTCGAGGAGACGTACGGCCGGGTCTCTCTGGACCCGGAGTTCTCCCGCCGGCTCGGCTGGTACCTCCATGAGTACGCCGGGCGGGAGACCCCGCTCACCTACTGCGAGAATCTCTCCCGCGACCTCGGCTGCCGGGTCTACCTGAAGCGGGAGGACCTCCTCCACGGCGGTGCGCACAAACTGAACAACACCCTCGGCCAGGCGCTCATGGCGAAGTTCATGGGCAAACGCCGGCTCATCGCTGAGACCGGCGCCGGGCAGCACGGCGTCGCGACGGCGATCGCGGGTGCGGCCCTCGGCCTCCCCGTCGAGGTCTATATGGGCGAGGTGGATACCCGGCGCCAGGCGCTGAACGTCTTCCGGATGGAACTCCTCGGGGCCCGGGTCATCCCGGTCGCTTCCGGGACGCGGACGCTCAAGGATGCCATCAACGCGGCGATGCGCGACTGGGTGGCAAACTCCCGGGATACTCACTACCTGCTCGGCTCCTGCGTCGGCCCGCATCCCTTCCCCTGGATAGTCCGCGACTTCCAGTCGGTCATCGGCGAGGAGGCGCGACGGCAGGTGCTCGAACGGGAAGGGCGGCTCCCCGATACCGTCGTCGCCTGCGTCGGCGGGGGTTCGAACGCGATCGGCATCTTCTACCCGTTCGTGAACGACGACGTGGCGCTGGTCGGCGTGGAGGCGGGAGGCGAGGGCCTGGATACCGCCCATCACGGGGCTTCGCTCTCGGGAGGTTCGGTCGGGGTCTTCCAGGGAGCGCTCTCCTACCTCCTCCAGGACGGCGACGGCCAGGCACTCGAGACGCACTCCATCGCCGCGGGCCTCGACCACCCCTCCGTCGGACCTGAGCATGCCATGCTGAAAGACTCCGGAAGGGTTCGCTACGAGGCGGTCACCGATGCCGAGGCGCTTCATGCCTTCCGCTACCTCTCCCGCACCGAGGGGATCATCCCGGCGCTCGAGTCCGCCCATGCGGTCGCCTACGCCCTCCGGGCGGCCGGCGATCTCGGGGAGGACGGTATCCTCGTCATCAACCTCTCGGGGAGAGGCGACAAAGACGTCGCCGAGGTTGCGAACCTCCCCGGAGGTGCGGCATGAGCCGGATCGACGGGCTCTTTGCCCGAAAAAACCCGGTCTTCATCGGCTTTACCGTCGCCGGAGACCCCGGTATCGAGACATCGCCCGGGGTAGCGAAAACGATGATCGATGCGGGTGTCGACCTCCTCGAGATCGCTATCCCCTACTCCGACCCCGTGGCGGACGGCCCCGTGATAGAGCGGGCGCATGCCCGTGCTCTCCGGGCGGGCACCACGCCGGACGACGTCTTCGCCCTCGTCCGGCAGGTCAGGGAGTACGCACCGGACCTGCCGGTCGTCCTCTTCACCTACTACAACATCATCTACCGCCGGGGTCTCGACCGGTTCTTCGCGGAGACCGCGGCCGCCGGTGCGGACGGCGTCCTCATCGTCGATCTCCCCGTCGAAGAGTCGGGCGAAGTCGCGCCGTCCGCCCTCCGGCACGGCATCGACCGGATCGCCCTCATTGCCCCGACAACATCGCCGGAGCGGCAACACGCGATCCTCCGGGAGGCCTCCGGGTTCGTCTACCTGATATCGCTTGAGGGGGTTACCGGCGAGCGCGACCGGCTCCCTCTCCATGTCGCCGGGCTGGTCGGCGCGGTGCGGGAGAAGACGGACCTCCCGATAGCCGTCGGGTTCGGGGTCTCGCGCCCGGAACACGTGGGTGCGGTCGCAGCCGCCGGTGCAAACGGCGTCATCGTGGGGAGTGCGCTTGTCCGGATCGTCGAGGAGCACCTCGGCGATGAGGCCGGGATGCACGAAGCGCTCCGGACCGCGATCAAAGCGATGCGGTGCGGGATCGTCCCCGACCCTGGTCCTGATATACCCCGGCGGGAGAGAGTAGAGGGATGATGCAGACCGTCGGGTTTTTGCTCAACCCCATTGCCGGGATGGGCGGCGCCGTGGGGCTCGCGGGGACGGACGGACAGGTCGCTGAGGCTCTCCGCCGGGGTGCGGTCCCGCACGCCCACGATCGGGCGGTGCAGGCACTCTCCCTCCTCCGGAGCGACGATATTGCGTGGTACACCGCTGCGGCGCCGATGGGGGAGGACGTCCTTATCGAAGCAGGGATAGACCGCTTCACTGTCGCCTACCGGCCCGACCAGCCGACGAACGGAGCCGACACGAAGGCCGCGTGCCGGGCGTTCCTCGATGCCGGGGTCGATCTCGTCGTCTTCTGCGGCGGGGACGGGACGGCCCGTGACGTCCTTGACGCCGTCGGCCGGTCAGTGCCGGTCCTCGGCATCCCGGCCGGAGTGAAGATGTACTCGGCGGTCTTCGCGGTCAACCCTGCCGCGGCGGCCGATCTCATCCGGCAGGCCGGAGGAATCGGCTGCCGGGACTCCGAGGTCATGGATATCGACGAGGAAGCCTACCGCTCGGGCCTTCTTTCCACCCGGCTGTATGGGTACGCGTCTGTCCCCTACATCCCGGAGCGGACGCAGGGCGGAAAACAGGTCTTCGAGCAGCAGGACGAAGAGCGGGCGAAGGACGATATCGCCGCATTCATGGCTGAGATTGTGCTGCCGGAGACACTGTATATCATCGGCGCCGGCAGCACGACAGCACGGATCCTGGAGCGGCTCGGGCTCTCCCCGACGCTGCTCGGGGTCGATGCCGTCAGGAACGGGGAGGTCGTCGCCCGCGATGCGGATGAGCGAACGCTTCTTACCCTTCTTGACGAGTATCCGCAGGCAAAGATCGTCGCGAGCCCCATCGGAGCCCAGGGATTCGTCCTCGGGAGGGGAAACCAGCAGATCAGCCCGGGCGTGCTCCGGAAGGCGGGATTACGGAATCTGATCGTTGTCGCCACGCCGGGGAAGCTCGCCGCCACACCCCTCCTGTACGTCGATACCGGGGACGCGGCGCTCGACCGGGAGGTCGGCGACACGCTCCTGGTCGTCTCCGGCTACCGGATGGCGCAGAGGAAGCGGGTCCTCCACCCGGAGTGACGCCGGCTCGCTCCTCTTCTGGACGGAGTACTGCTCGGCAAGCTTGCGGAGATCCCGCACTTTGGCGTTGGCCGCCTCGATGACGGAGAGGACCTCGAGATAGCGGCTGTCCCCGAGATCGCCCTCCCTCTTGAGGCTGATGAGCTGCTCGCGGTAGTGCCCGTTGATGGCGCGCTGGAGTTCGGCGTCCCGGGCGCGGAGTTCTGCGACGGTCGTATCCCGGATCTCCGGGAAGAGGAGCCCGAGCCCGACGATGTTCTCGTCGAGGATACGGTAGACGCTCTCTGTCTTCTGCACGAGAACGACGCGGGCACCGTTCCCGTTCCGGGACGCCCTGCGGAAGAACTCCCCGAGATCCGCCCCGAGGTAGCCGAGCCGCTCGAGCTCGCTTGACATCCGCACCAGGAAGACCACCTCGGTCGCCTCCCGGTCCGAGAGCTGCCTCGCGGATATCGTCCGGAGGGCCTGCTCGATCCTCCTGTCCAGGTGGCCGTTGAGGTTCTTGAGCCGCTCGACCATCTGGTAGTCCGCCTCCCTTGACGTGGCAAGGTAAGTCATCGCCGCCCGGAAGAGGTCGAGCGTGACCTCATGGGCGTGTCCGAGTTCCTTCCGGATCAGGTCGAACCCGAGGTGCGTGTCGTCGGGGATGCCGCCCTCGAGGTGGCGTGTTCGCATCAGGATCTCGGGTTCGCTCCCGGGCACCAACCGTTCGACGAGCTGCCCGAACCGCCTGATAAAGAGGAGAAAGACCCCCGCCGTGAGCAGGTTGAAGATGAGGTGGGCGTTTGCCACCATCTGTGCCTCGGTCCCACCGATCGTCATAACAAGATCGGTGAATGGCATGAGGAAGGGCAGGATCAGGAGCACCCCTCCGAGGTTGAAGAGGAAGTGGGCGACCGCCGCCCTCCGGGAGTGGAGGTTCATCCGGGAGGAGGCGATGAGGGTCGTCGTGGTCGAACCGATGTTTGCGCCGAGCAGGAGCGGGATCGCCTGCGGGAGGGTGAGCAGCCCCTGCTGGGCGAGGACGACGGCAAGCCCGGTCGTTACGGCGCTCGACTGCACCATGGTCGTCACCAGAAACCCGATCAGGATGGCGAGCGGGAGCGCCGAGAACTCTGTGATAAGCCCGATGATCTCGGGGTCGTTCTGGAACGGTACGAGCGCCGTGGAGATGAGGTTCAGGCTGAAGAAAACCAGACCGAAGTAGAAGAGGGGTTTCCCGAGAAACCGGTAGCGCCGCCCGAAGATCCCGACAAGAAAACCGACCGGGATCAGCACCTGCCCGAACGCCGTCATCTTGAAGGCGACGAGCTGGGCGGTGACGGTCGTCCCGATGTTCGAGCCGATGATGATCCCGAGGCTCTGGAGAAACGAGAGCGTCCCGGTGTTGACGAGATTGACGGTGATGATCGTCGTTGCCGCGCTCGACTGGACGAGGGCGGTGACGACGGCTCCGAGGAGTGCGGCGAGGATCGGCCGCTCTGTCACCCTGCCGAGGATCCTCGCGAAGCTGCCTTTCGCGACCGCAAGAATCTCCCGGGAGAAGTTCTCTATCCCGTAGAAGAAGAGGATCAGACCGGGTACGACGGCGAATGCGATTTCCCATGGGACCATTGATGCTCCAGGAATATAGAATCTCTGCTCTGAAATACCTCTCTAAACGCCTCCGGTGGGAGTTCCCCGGAACGGGCGGCGCGTTCTCCCCCCGAGTGGTGCCCTATGGCATCTGATATCCCACACATCCCGGGTTGCCTCACGCGGAAGTCCGCTTCACACCCCCTCTTCGCGCCCTGTGCGGCAACGCGTGAGACTGCATCGCTATCCCCAACGTCATTAACTCACGCGAAGGCGCGAAGAGGGTATGCGGATAGTAACTGCTGTGGTCCTATAGCCCGGCAAGGGCCAGAACCACAGGTATATTTCCGGTTGCAGCGCAACCTCTCTCTGTGGCATCCTTTGACCCGTCGGTCCTCGGGATCTTCATCTTCGGGTTGGTCGCCGGCATCTGCCCGTGCAACAGCGTCCTGTGCCTGGGACTGATCGGCTACCTGACGAGCGGGAAGACGGATCTCTCGCTGGCAAACATCCTCAAGTTGACCGTAGCGTTCTCGCTCGGCACCGTCCTCGTCCTCCTGCCGCTCGGGGCGGTCGCCGGATACCTCGGGGAGTATCTCCTCTTCCTCAACGATACCATCGCGTGGACCGTCGGCGGGGTGCTGATGATCCTGATGGGGCTGCAGCTCCTGCACGTGTATAAACCGCCGATACGGAGCATCTTCAATCTCTTCCGGGCGCCTATCTCCTACTCCGTCACGGGAGCGTTCCTCCTCGGGCTCTCGTTCGGGGCGATCACCGTGGGGCGCGGGGCGCCGATGCTGCTTATCGTCCTGACCTACATCGCGCTCTACCAGACGGCGCTTGAGGGGTTGTTCACGATCCTCGTATATGCCGTGGGGCTCTCGATCCCCCTGATAGCGATCAGCTCGCTTGGAGGTGCGCTCGGGAAGAAGGTCAAGGAGAAGGCGAGGGTGAGCGGCGAGGTCTTCGACCGGATTGTCGGTGTCGCGATCATCGCGATCGGGGTTTATTTCCTGTACCTGGCGTTTTGCTGAGAGAATCTTCCGGACCCGCCCCTTACCCCTCCTCGTCAGGACGACAAACGGGACTTGGGCTGCAACGCCGGTAAGCGTCGCCCGCTGTTGCCTGTGGACCGAAACGGCACCCGATGAGTGGGAACGAGGTTGCGGTTCCCGCGACTGACAAGGTGACGATGACGAGCCACGACCGCAACCGAGCGATGAGATTACCGGCCGTAGCCGCCTCCCGAGGAGAGAGGGGATGACGCTACCTGAACATATCTGCACCACACCGCGATGTGAACCGGGGACGGAAATTCGCGGTTCGGCCCGTCGGATCCTGTAACTCTGCATGAGAAGCAGACCCTCTTCTAGAAACGTTCACTCTCACGAGCCTCTCCATGTCGGGCTGCCCCGACCGATTCCGCTCCTGGAGAACCCTGTCCGTACAGCGACCCGGCCGAGAACAGGGAGATCACGGGGACAACCAGGGACCGAAGATCCACCTGGAGAAATACATCGCGAGAACCGCACTGGTTGCAAGAGAGACGAATACGGCCCGGTCCTCCGACATTTCATGGAATACCCGCACACTGAGATAGGTTATCAGACAGAAAGCGAGGAGGAGCAGCAGGCCTGCATACGGGGCCTTTACTACCACGACCGCCCAGGAGAAGAGGATGCAGGGCGACAGGGAGTACCTGTCGACATGGTCCTTCTCTCGCAGACGGCGGCATTCATCCGTCCGGCCGGGCCCTGTATACCGGGATACCGGTTCCGGTACAGTGAGTGAACTACCCCCCGCTTGCGCAGGGGGCTTCCTGCGAGTGTCCGGGGCTCTCTGGGATCCTCGGACCTGTTTGTCGCAGATTACCGGCGAACTGCCGGTAGCCCGTCCACAGGGCATCTTGTGATAGGAACCGCACCATGATATTGACCGCACTGTTGTGGTCGCGATCGATGCAGTTCCCACATTCACAGTTCATAACTCGTTTCCAGAGCGGCATATCGTGAACCGCTCCGCATACGCAGCAGGTCTTCGTCGTGTACCGTTCATCGACTGTTATTACTCTCTTACCTGCAAGGGCTGCCTTGTAGGTTAACAATCCGATGAACCGTGAGAGGTGTCCCGCGTTCTGGGTGGCTCGGTTGAGTCCGGGCGTGGCCTGCTTCGACTTCGGCATCTGCTTGACGGAGAGGTCGCCAACCAGGATCGTGGCGGCCCGGGTGTTCCGAACAAGTTTCCGGCTCAGTTTGTGCTGGAAGTCTTTGAGCTGGT
>Ga0265294_10002532_pt1 | contig 23955 bp, 24 predicted proteins | sample MunlanPumphouse3_FD_192504 | JGI IMG/M metagenome (GOLD analysis project Ga0265294, IMG submission 192504) | Groundwater microbial communities from a municipal landfill in Southern Ontario, Canada - Pumphouse #3 | ecosystem: Environmental > Aquatic > Deep subsurface > Groundwater | place... | reverse complement strand
TAATGGTTGTTTATCTTGCTAAAAATGGAAAAATGATGTATAATAATATGAAGGAGAGTGAATTATGAAAGCAAAAGTTGGAAATAATGTTGTTTTTACTCGAGCTCAGAATTTAGAACGCGTTTCAGGTCAAATAGCTACCATTCAGGGAGTCGGTAGTAAAACAATACTTTTAATTTTGATTACATTTATAAGCGCATTAGCGACAATGTTTATTTTAGGACCGCTTGAAATCCTAAGCGCCTACTTCCTAATTTGGATTATTACTTTTGTCCTTTTAATTATTATGTCGTTTAACCCACGGGCTGCCCGTGTTTTGGCTATTCCTTATGCGGTGCTTGAGGGAATGACTGTCGGAGCAATCTCGGGAGTAGTGGCGATTGCCATTCCGGAAGCTGGTTTGTTGCTTCCAGGGCTTGCGCTTGCGATTACGATGGCCATCTTTTTAAGCGCCAGCGTTCTTTACACAACAGGAGTAATTCGCGTAAGCGGTTTTTTCCGACGCTTCATGTATACCCTTTTACTAGGGGTAATCATTACCTCTTTGGTAGTGATGATTGCAGGCTTATTCAACAGTCAAATCTATGAAATATTCTATGGTGCTACTTCCTATATTGCATTATTAATTTCAATAATCATGGTGATAATATCCTCACTATATGTTGTTATTAGCTTGGATAATGCTAATATGATTGTTGATGCGGGGATGGATAAAACCTTTGAATGGTATGCCGCATTCGGTATTTTGTTAAATATCATTTGGTTATACTATGAAGTTTTGCGCTTATTAATTATTCTTATGTCGCGTGATCGATAATTAATGATTGAATAAGGAACAAAGGGATACCTTGAACTGCACCCCAAATGTTGGACACATGAAAATGTGATATAATACCAACATAAAGGGGTGCTTTTCTTATGCCTAGACCAAAAGGAACAAATAACAGAACTTATACAACAGAATTAAAAAAACTAGTCATTGATTATTTAAAAATAAATGGTCTAGTTGAAACGAAAAAAACATTTTAATATTTCAAAATCTGTCTTTTATAAATGGCAACGTATTTATCTAGAATCTGGAATGGAAGGTTTATTTTAAGAACGTCGTGGAAGAAATAAAGAAAAAAGAAAATCTATCCTAAATGATTTATAATTAAGTTGTTCAACCTTTTTATTGTCCAAAATTACTTTTAGATAAAAGGCCGTTAAATGCGGCTTTTTATGCTTTTTAGGGGGGTAAAAAATGCTTGACAACCGAAAAGGTATTGTCTAAATTTAGACAAAAAGATATAATTGGGGGGTAAAAAAGCGTCTGAAAGCGAGGTAATTTTATGTTCAAAATGTGGAGCGCTTTTCATTATTTGTTTATCCTTTCGCCCTTTATTTTCACGGTAATTTTTCATTTTGCTTTTCGAAAACTGAACCAAGATAAAAAACGCCTAGTAGGTATTGTTTTATCGGTTCTTGCAGTTGTGATATTATTGCTTAGAAATGGGGAAATATTCATAAAATCAGGTTATAAACTTGATCCAGAAATTATACCATTACAAATTTGCCATTTTGCCAATTTCGTTTTATTGTTTGCTTTTTGGAAAAAAAGCGATGTGTTGTTTGTTTTGGCATTTTGCCTAAACCTTCCTGCAGCCCTTATTTCCATAGTTTTTGCGAATTCCTTGGAAAACTATTCCACGTTGGTTTCCTTCCGGGCTCAAGCCTATCTTTGGGGCCATATGTTGATAGTAAGCATAACCCTTTGGGCCTTGTTTAATGATTTTATCCATATCGGGAAAAAAAGTTTAATAAAAACGTTAATAGTGATGGCCGCCATTTATCTACTAGCCATTCCTGTTAATACAATTATGGAAGCTCTTTCTGATGAAAAATCCAATTACTTTTATGCCTTATATCCTGAAGAAGAAACGCCTTTGGAAACGTTTTATGAAATGTCGGAACCTGTTACGATATTAGGCATGACTTTTCGTCCGCTTTATCTGGTTTTAACAGCTCTTTTAGGTTTTGTAATTGTAATGGTTTTTTATGGGTTTTATTGGTTATATGATAATTTAAAAGGTAAAAATACGGTTTAAACTATGAAAATAGAGAAACGTTTTCATGTTAAAAACAATTGTATATTTTTGTAAATAGTGATACAATAATAAATGTAAAGAATACATTTTAAGGAGGAAAATAAAATGGCTGTAAAAGTAGCAATTAATGGCTTTGGACGCATTGGACGTTTGGCCTTTCGTTTAATGTTTGGTTCCGAAGATTTTGACATTGTTGCAATTAATGATTTAACTAAAGCTGAAGACTTGGCTTATCTATTAAAATATGATACTGCCCAAGGACGTTATGCCGGACACGAAGTGTCATTTACCGAAGATTCCATCGTCGTTGATGGCAAAAAAATTAAAGTAAGTGCTGAAAAGGATCCTTCGGTTTTGCCATGGAAAGAACTCGATGTCGACGTCGTGTTTGAATGTACTGGTGTATTTACTTCAAAAGATAAGGCAATGGCGCATATTAATGCTGGTGCGAAAAAAGTTATCATCTCTGCCCCTGCCAAAGGCGCTGATTTAACGGTCGTATATGGCGTAAATGATAACAAATTAACCGGAAAAGAACAAGTAATTTCCGCTGCTTCTTGTACAACAAATTGCTTAGCGCCGGTTGCTGACGTTTTAAATAAGAAATTTGGTATTGTAAAAGGCTTCATGACTACGGTTCATGCTTACACAGCTGACCAAAACGTTTTAGACGGCCCTCATAAAAAAGGCATCTATTCCCGTCGCGCTCGCGCAGCCGCTGCCAACATTGTTCCGACTACCACAGGCGCAGCCGTAGCCGTTGGCGAAGTATTGCCAGAATTAAAGGGAAAACTTAACGGAAATGCTTTACGGGTTCCAACTATTACCGGTTCGGTAGTCGATTTGATTTGGGAACCGGCACGTCCTGTTACCGTCGAAGAAGTTAACCAAGCTATGAAAGAAGCGCAAAGCGATTTTCTATATTACACGGAAGACCCAATTGTTTCCAGCGATGTAATCGGTTTGACTTGTGGCGCATTATTTGATGCCCTAGGAACTTCGGTTCTTGATGTTGATGGCAAACAACTTGTTCAAGTTATCGCTTGGTACGACAATGAAATGAGCTATACAGCGCAAATGGTTCGCACCGCAAAAACCCTTATTCATAAATAATTTAGAAAACTATTTTTAAAAAATTGAGTTCATTCACGTCCTGTGGATGAACTTTTTTACTTTTGTGTTTAGAAAGGCGCATTCATTCATAAAATAGGATGAGGTAATATTCATGGACCAAAGAATGCGCCGTCTAATAATGATTGTTTTGAGTTTAATCACAACCTATTTATTGTATTTATTGCTTCCGGGAATTATGGTTGTATTGAAATTTGCTTTTCGGGTTTTGCTTCCCTTTGTCATCGGATTTGTGATTGCTTTTATTTTGTACCCGCTCGTCAATTATTTAAACAAACATGGAATTCCTCAAAAAATGAGCGTTTTTGTGGTTGTATTATTAAGCGTGTTTTTGATTGTCGGTTTGTTTTCCTTTATTATTCCACTATTAATCGATGAAATCAGTGCAATCATGAACAATATTCCTCATTATATTTCCCGTATTTCGGATATTTTGGAAAACCTTTCCGATCGCCTTGAGTTTTTGCCGGAAAACGTGAGGCCAACCCCGGAAAATATCGAATCGCTAATTTTGAGTAATTTGAATGCAGTTATGAACTATTTTGCGCGTATTATTCAAAGGACTTTTTCATACTTTTTTGTTCTGATAATTAGCCCCATGCTCGCTATTTATTTTTTGCTTGATTTTGATAAAATCGAAAGTTGGCTGAGGGAGAAATCTGCCGGTGCCCAAATGTTGAAACGCAGGTTGTTATTAATTGAATTAAAAGATACAATGCAAGCTTATTTTAAAGGCGTATTTTGGATAATTATCATTTTATCGTGTCTTTCCACTTTAGGGTTTACTATTGTTGGACTTGATTATGCCCTTATTTTTGGCTTAATTGTGGGTTTTACGGACATAATTCCCTATATCGGACCATATATTGGCGGGGCAATTGTTTTTATGGGCGCCTTAACCGTGTCGTTTAATCATGCGCTTAGATCAGTGATCGTTATCGTTATTATTCAATTGATTGAAAGTAGTTTTTTAACCCCGAAAATTCAAGGTCATCACATCAAAGCCCATCCCATTTTAGTTGTGTTCGCACTTGCTTTTTTTGGCGAAATCCTCGGAATTTTTGGCATGTTAATTGCAGTGCCTGTTTTAGCTGTTACGCAAATTTTCATTCGCGCTCTCAAAAAATAAAAAAATTTTTGTAAAAAAAACGGTTTTAATTGTCAAATATTTATTTATATGATATAATAAGTACATGTAAATACATGAAAATGTTTTAAACTTAAAGTAAACGAAAAAAAATTTTTTGAGGAGTGTGTCTATGTTATCTAAATGGCAGAAAATTAGGATGTATTCTATTGGACTATTATCCTTGCTACTTGCACTAGCGGTGATAATTCCATACCGTGCATTTTGGCCACAAGCAAATCTATTCACGTTAGAATTCATCATTAAACTGCTCATTATTCCAGTGATTGTAATTTTGATATCCGTAGAACCAACGATCTTTAAGTATCGTCAAATCGCACGATATCGGGAACAATCGAAAATTATTAGTGTAATGAGCTACTTTCCTATTGTCTGCTATCTATTAGGCTTACTTGTCCATAGCGTTTATACGCTTATGAAAGGCGCAGGACCTTTCCTAGATCACGGTTTGGGAATGGGCGCCCACTCATTATGGTTAGTCATTATGATAGCAACAATCGTCTTTCTGCTCGTTGCTTTCCCATTTTTCCATCATTTCGAGATGCAACTTGACACTAAAGAACATATTATTTTCGATGTTTGCTTTTTCGTGATTGTTGTATTCTTCATTGTGTTATCGCATCGAATTAATATTGTTTATCGCGATTACTTTGCTCTTTATGTACCTAGAACAGGTTCAATGGGAGAAATTGAGCTATTCTTTATTTTCTTGCTTTTTGTGTTATTCTTTGGTATTTCCTTATCAAAAATTGGCAACTTGGTGCGGGAAAATGAAATTTTAATCAGTTTGAACCCAAAGGACTATGATGTGAACAAAGAAAGAGTTAGAATGGCCGAATTCAATCGCGCCTACAACGAAATTTTAACTCGCTTTGAACAACAATTCATGAGCATGGGCGAAGAAGAAGAACTCACCGAAGAAATGGTGCCTGAAACTGAAACTAAAGCAGCGCAAGAAGTCGATCTTAAGAAAGAAGAATGTGAAGAAGAATTAATCTTGCCAAAAGCCGAGCCTATTGCCGAGCCACAAGAAATTACCGCCGAAGAGCCAATCCCTGAAGTTGGGGTTTCAACCGAACCAGAACCTGTGTTTGAAGTTGAACCTGTCAAAGAAAAACCAGTAGTTGCTCAACCGGTTATTGTGGAGGGCGAACCTGAAATTATTGAGGAAATTGTGGAAGTGCAAGCTCCGGTTGATCCTCAGAAACGCAAGGAGGTTGAGGAAGAACGCCTCAAACTTGAACAAGCTAAGGCCTTGTTAGCTGAACAAGAAGCACTTTTGGAAGAAAAACAAAAGGTGCTTGAAGAAAAGAAAAAGGAACTTCCGGTCGAAAAACCGAAACCGGAACGACCAAAAGAACCAAAACCGCCGGTTGAAAAAGAACCACTGAAGATTCAACCGAGTTTCCGAGTTGTAACCAATTATGCCAAGAGTATCCCGGGAATCACCGTGATTGAAAGTGAGGACAAAAAGCGGATGCGGTTTATGGTGGGTAAGAAATTATTCTTAATTGCCAACGAAACCGATAACGACTATCGCTTTACTTTCCTTTACGATTTGGACAAAATTGTTGACCTGATGATTAAATATCCAATCGTTGTAAAAGCAAAAACGCCAAAAGGCGAAAATTGGTTTAAGCTGGTTAATAAGGGGGAATTCCTAGAAGAAGACCTATATTCGATTATCGACAATGCTTATGCAACGATTCAAATCCTCGAGGACAAGAAGCGTGAAGAAAAATTAGCCTCACGTGCTCAAGCGAAAGCGAAAGAGTAACAACACGGACTAAGGAGGAGAATTGATTATGTTGAGTAATAAAGAAAAAAATACATTGTTAGTAAGTAATATTATTGCCATTGTGATTAGCCTTATCGTGTGTGTACCTTTCGGTAAATCGAATGTAACATCGTTTGAATTGATTGCAAAATTCATCATTGCCCCTATACTAATTGCAATTTTGGTTGGTATTACTACTTATACAAAGTATAGTATTTTCAACCTGCCAATAAGTTTATCTTTGTTTCGGCTTATACCCCATTTTTCTCATATCTTGGGGCAAGCCTCTTCAGTACCTTGTTGGCTGTTATTCGTACCACCAACGGTTTTAGCCAATATTATCAATGGCTATTAACTCTCATTGTTCTCGTTACCGTTTTTGTGCTCGTTGCCATCGTCAATCACATGATTCATCGGTGGATTTTGGTTTTCACCAAAAATGAATTGATGATCGTTGATACGGTAATGCTAATATTAGCAATTTTCTTGACTTTCATTTTACACAGTACGGTTTCGAAACACGTGGATGTGGTTCTCCAAGCCGTATCAATCCTTTACATTTTAGTGCCGCTATTATTTGGTTTATTGTTTGCGGCTTTCCATGTGTTAAGAATCATCTATTTGCATTCTTCCAAAGAAAGCTTTAAAATAATATCCCATAAAGAATTAGTGGCAAAATGGAAAGAGGAACGGGATAAATTATATTCCGAATCCGAAGTCGATATCCTTTATGGTTTGTATTCCTTTTCCAAAAACGAATTAGGATTATCCGATGAACTAGATGATTTATACGATGAAATCATTGAAGAATTGGAAGCTCAAGAAGTAATTCCTACTGATGAAGAAGATTCTATCAAGGAAGAACCGCAAGTTGCAGAACCGGTAGCAGAGGAGATTGTCGAGGAAAAACCGAAAGAAGAACCAGTTAAGGAAGAACCGGTTGTTGAGGAACCAAAAGTTGAAGAACCGGTACCGTTAATTGTCAAACCCGAACCGGTAGTCGTCAAGCGAGTTGTGGAAGTTGTTAATGAAGTGGAATTAGAACTAATTAGCAAAGAACAACAAGCCTTGCAAGCGGAACGCGAAAAACTCGAAGAAATGCAAAAAGCCAAGCTCGAACAATTGATGGAAGTGGAGAAAGATTTGGCGCAAGTGGAAGAGAAATTATTCGCTGCCACTCTAAAAAAAGAACGTAAGCCAAAAACACCTCCGGTTGTAAAAGAGTTTAAACCTTCCTTTGAAGAAGTTTTGAATTACGTTCGCGTTATTCCTGACGTAACAGAAAAAGCTAATGCCACCCAAACCTCTTATCGGTTTATGGTTGACAATAAACCGTTCTTAGTATTGCAAAACTCGGCAAAAGATTACAAGATTACTTTCTTGTATGAACTCGATGAAGTAGTTGATTTAATCGTTAACACACCTAATGTGGTTAAAGCCAAATCGCCAAAAGGCGACAATTGGTTCAAACTGACCAATAAGGGCGATTATACCGAAGATCAAATCTTTGATATCATCGACAAATCCCATCGGATGTTAACAATTTTGGAAGAACGGAAATTGCAAGCCAAAGAACAAGCACGTCTGGCAAAATTAGAAGTCAAGATTCGCGAGCGCGAAGCGATTCGCCTTCAAAAAGAAAAAGAACGCGAAGCAGAACGTTTACGCAAACAAAAGGAAAAAGAAGCCGCAAAACTCAAAGCCCAAAGAGAAAAAGAAAAAGAACGTCAAAGAATCCAAGCCCAAAAGGAAAAAGAAAAAGCGAAATTAAAAGCCCAACGGGAAAAAGAACGGGAAAAAGCCCGTCTTAAAGCCCAAAAGGAACGGGAAGCGGCAAAACTAAAAGCGCAAAAAGAAAAAGAACGCGAAGCTGAACGGCTCCGCAAACAAAAAGAAAAAGAAGCAGCCAAATTGAAGGCTCAAAAAGAAAAAGAAGCAGCAAAATTAAAAGCACAAGCAGAAAAGAATGCACAAGAAGAAGCAGCCCAAAAAACTCCAAAAGAACAAGAAGGCTCAACGCCTAAAGAAGCTGCATAAAAAAACGTTGATGAAGATAAGTAGAATAAAGCAGAGGATTTCAGAAAGCGGTTGGTTGATGCGAAACCGTATCCTGTTTTATTTGAAGCTCCTTCGGAGTGGAACTAATCCTTCCCGCTGGTTAGCGTTAAAACCGTAAAAGGTGTACAAATTAATTTTGTAAATTAGGATGGTACCGCGAAAAAATTCGTTCCTAGCTTAGGGACGATTTTTTTGTGCCATAAAGGAGAGAGAAAAGGATGAGAAAATTATCAGGAAATGAAATTCGAAAAATGTGGTTGACATTTTTTCAAACCAAACAACATGCCATAATACCGAGCGCCCCTCTTGTACCATATGAGGACCCAACATTATTATGGATAAACGCGGGGATTGCGCCCCTAAAGAAATATTTTGACGGTCGGGAAAAACCTTTAAACCCTCGCATGGTTAATGTTCAAAAATCGATTCGAACCAATGATATCGACAATGTCGGTCGGACCCCCCGCCACCATACATTTTTTGAAATGTTAGGTAACTTTTCCATTGGAGACTATTTCCGGGAAGAAGCCCTTACCTGGGCTTGCGAAATTCTATTTTCCGAGGAATGGTTTGGTTTTGAAAAAGAAAAACTTTATATGACCTATTATCCGACTGATTATGAAACACGGGATTTATGGATAAAATTGGGAATTAAACCGGACCACTTAATCCCTTTGGAAGGTAATTTTTGGGAAATCGGCGAAGGACCTTGCGGACCATGTACGGAAATTTTCTATGATCGCGGAACGCGCTTTGATCCGGAAAAGATTGGCGTCCGCCTGTTGACCGATGATATCGACAACGACCGTTACACCGAAATTTGGAATATTGTTTTCAGCCAATTTAATGCCAAACCGGGTTTAAACCGCAGTGAATATCCGGAACTCCCAAGCAAAAATATCGACACCGGTATGGGTTTGGAACGAATGACTTGTATTATTCAAGGGGTGAACTCAAACTATGAAACGGATTTATTTTATCCGTTGATCCAATGGTTAGAGAAAAAAACCCAAAGAACTTATACCGACCAAATGTCGTTTAGAGTGATTGCAGACCACATTCGGAGCGTCACCTTTGCCTTAACCGACGGAGCAACTTTCTCCAACGAAAGCCGGGGTTATGTGCTACGCCGCATCCTAAGAAGAGCCATGCGTTTCGGAAAACACCTGGGTTTGACCGAACCGTTCCTATATGAAATGGTACCGGTTGTCATTGATATGATGAAAGAATTTTATCCAAATCTTTCAGAAAAGCAAACTATTGTGCAAAAAATGATTTTCAATGAAGAAGAAAATTTCTTAAAAACCCTGGAAAACGGTGAACGAAAGCTATTCGAACTATTGGAAAAAAGCCCAACTCAGCAATTATCTGGTCAAGATGCTTTCTTGCTATATGACACTTTCGGCTTTCCACTGGAATTAACGATGGAAATAGCCCAAGAACGTTCTTATACTGTTGATACCGAAGGTTTTGAACAAGCCTTACAAGAACAAAAACAACGAGCACGTGCCAGTCGTCAACAGGAACAATCGATGAATGTTCAAAACGAAGCTTATTTAAGTTTTGCAGCACCTTGCGAGTTTGTGGGTTATACCAAACTTAGCGCTGTAGGGACCGTTACCGGTGTTTTTTCGGGGGGAATAAGGGTAAAAGAAGCCAGCGGCGAAGTGGTTATTACTACCGATGTTACGCCGTTTTATGCAGAAAGCGGAGGACAAATCGGGGATACCGGAGCCATTTCCATCGAGGGACACGAATACCAAGTGCTTGATACCTTCAAACTCCCTCAAGGGCAACATGCTCATGTAGCAGATTTGGGTATCAATCGGGTAAGCGAAGGAATGACGGTTCAATTAACCGTTGACCGGGACCGGAGACTGGCGATTATGCGCAACCATACCGCTACCCATTTGTTGAATCAATCGCTTCGCAATCATTTGGGAAGTCATGTTGTTCAACAAGGTTCCCAAGTCAGCGATAAAACGCTCCGCTTCGATTTCAATCATTATCAAAATGTTTCGGTAGAAGAAATATTGTCGATTGAAAAAGAAGTTAATCAAGTTATTCAAAAAGCACTTCCGGTGGAAATCAAAGAAATGCCAATGGCAGAAGCGATAAAATTAGGAGCCCAAGCCTTGTTTGGGGAAAAATACGGCGAAACTGTGCGCGTTGTCGACAATCAATTCAGTATCGAATTATGTGGCGGAACACATGCGGAAAACACGAAAGACCTCAAACAATTCGCAATCCTTAGTTTGGAATCGAAGGGGTCAGGCATCTTCAGAGTCGAAGCGTCAACTTATCCTGCCATTAAAGAGCAAATTACCCGTGTAACGAAAGCTACCACGGACAATATTGCCTATTTGGAAACTAAATTGGATCGAATTATTAAGGATGCCCGTGCAGAAGGCATTGAAATTAAAAAAGAGCCATTCCCTGAATTTCCAACCTTGTTGAGCTACCAAGATATTATCAATACCCAAATTAAGTACCAGGAAGCCAGTCGCATTGTAAAGGAAGCCGAAAAGCAATTTGACCGCTTATATCGCCAAGCTAAAACTTCAAATTTTCAACAATTTCTTCAGAATGCAACATATAAAGATGATAAGATGGTAATAATACAAAAGACAGAAGGACTGGATATCAATGTTGTTAAAGACATTGTGGACAAATTAGCAGAAAAAGCTGACCGCGCTTTGGTCTTTTTTGCGAACGTAGGGGAATTCGGAAAAATCGTCTTTATATGCAAAGCCAAGAATGTGGAATACCATGCCGGAAATTTAGTAAAACTAGCCGCAATCCATACGCAAGGAAACGGCGGGGGCCGTAGCGACTTTGCGCAAGCAGGCGGCAAGGACGAAACCCGTCTTGATGAGGCTTTAAGTTTAGTTAAGAAGGAGATTGGACTTTAATGCGTTGCTTGGGTTTAGACTTAGGAACGCGAACCTTAGGCATTGCGATTAGCGATGACCAAGGCATAATCGCTTTTGGATTGAAAACTTATCATTTTAGAGAGAATGATTTGCCAAAAGTGGTAGATTATGTTAAAATATTATGCGCATCCAAACAGATTGATAAAATTATCTTAGGATTTCCCAAAAACATGGACGGTTCGGTTGGCTTTCAAGGTGAATATGTCCTTAAATTTAAAGCGATGTTAGAAAGCCTTGTAGACATCGAAATCATATTGGAAGATGAGCGCTTAACCTCAACGCAAGCCAATAAAGTCATGTTGGAAGCTGATATCAGTCGCAGGAAACGCAAAAAAGCAATCGATAAGTTAGCCGCAACCCTCATCTTGCAAAGCTACCTTGATCGAAAGCGAACCTAAAAAATATAGCGAGAAGCTAGAAAGAGGAAAATAATGAAAAATTTACGTAACCCAGATCAACAATTAACCATTATTGATGAGCATGGAAATGAGACTTTATGTCAAATTCTTTTCACTTTCGAGTCTGAGGAATTCAACAAAAAATACGTTTTGTTTTACCCTATCGAATCCGATGAAGACGATGAAGAGAATATTGCGGTGATGGCTGCGAGCTACACCGAAGACGGCGAAGGCATTGGCCAACTTCATGAAATTGAAGATGAAGCTGAATGGCGTTATCTTGAACAAGTTTTAGCTGATTTTGAAGATTCCGTTTTAATGGACGATGAGGAAGAAGAAGAAAATCACCACCATCATCATCACCATGACCACGACCATAATTGTTGCGAAGACTGCGAAGACGACGATGACGAATGTTGTGACGAATGTGACGAAGACGATGGCTGCGAAGATTGCCATTAATAACTAAAGCGCAAAAAAAAGGGGTTAAATGCAAATGCATTGGCCCCTTTTTCTTATTCGCCAAGTGTTTTGATAATGATGTAATCAGCAATCATATCATAAATTCGACCAATTTCCTCATCCAGTTCATATAAAGCCGTATGATGAAGCGGCTGATTTATCGGGATTTGGGCAATAAGTTCGGTTTTTAAGGAATTGGATACCATTTCTCCCCCGCCTTGGCCAAAAAGGAATTCTGGTTTTTTTGTGGCTGGGTTTTGGTAATAAGACATATTCTCAATTACGCCCAGAAGTTCGTGTTTCATTGTTTGGGAAGCTACTCCCGCTTTGATTGCGACGTTTGCTGCTGAAGGGTGCGGAGTGGTGACGATAATCATTTGGGTTTGCGGCGCAAAAGAATGAATGTTAAGGGCGATGTCTCCGGTTCCCGGTGGCATATCGATTAACATAAAATCGGTTTTTTTGTTCCACTTTACTTCATAAAAGAAATAGGATAACATGCTATTCAACATGGCACCCCGCCAAATGACCGGTTGGTTAGGGTTTGTAAAGAATTCGGTTGATATAACTTCCATTTTTTCTTTGGTAAGCGGGATGATTTTTTTGTCCTCCGAATATTTGGGGTTTTGATGCGGGATTTCCAAAAGTTGGGGGATGCTGGAACCGTAAATATCCGCGTCCATAACTCCGACATTGTAACCCCTTTTCATTAAACGATAAGCGATATTGGCAGTTACGGTTGATTTACCGACCCCGCCTTTGCCGCTGGCGATGGCAATAAAAATGGTTTTGCTGTGGGTAATACTATTGACAACACGGTGTTCTTCAATTTCCAATTTTAGGCCCTTGTGTTGCAAATCAATTTTGATAAGTTTTGCGATTTCTTTGCGTAAGGTTTTTTCATAATCTCCGCCTTTTTTGCCCATCGCAATAATCAAAACCACAATGTCTTTTTCGTCATCATATCCGATGTGTTTGATACCCCCTGTGGCTTTTAGGGTTTGTTTGAGGGAAGGGTCAATTATTTGTTCTAAAGCTGTTCTAATTTTATCTATCATATTAATCCTTTCTTTTCAAGGGAATCAAAAACTCTTTTTGAGTTAATCCCTGTTTTTGAGTCAGTATTTCGTATAATTGGGTGGCTTTCAGTTCAATTAAGCCAATAGGGTTTTTTGAATGTTTTAAAGAAGTTAAAATTTCGCCTTTGGTTTCCTTCGGTAAAGTGTTAAGGTATTTTTCCCCTCTAACAGTAAACCCCAAGATACGTAAATAAGGGTGGAATTGATCAAACTTTTTGGGAAGTTCCCAAAGCAGATAAAAGAAAATCCGTTGGCATTTGGAGATACTGTAACGCTTATTTTTAATTCGTTCCAAGAAGTCGGAATAAGAAGTAGCGTTTCTTAAATGTTGCCTTAAATAATTTTCGATGCCTTCTGATAGACCAAAAAATTCGCCATAATTTGGGTTTTTGACCAACATTGCATATTGCAAAAGCGAAAACAATCTTTCTTCTGCCAATGCTTGATCAACAAAAGAAAGTTTTAACGTCGACTCGGGAACGTATTCGGAAATGTCCTTCCCGCTTCTTAAAGCCCTCCGTATCGCCCCCGCGCTGGCAAAGCGATGGGTTATTGCGGTGTCGTGATAATGGCTTCCCATTCGTTTTAGGGGATGAATCTTGACATCTAGTTTTAAATCCTGAATTGCTTTTAGATATTGGAGAGCCAATGTGACATTAGGTTGGTTGAATAAAGCGATTAATTCGGAAGAGGTTCCGCTTTTTTCAAAAGCTTGGGTATAAGCTCTTTTATAACTGGTATAGGTTTTTAAAGCAATTTGTAAATGTTTTTGAAAGTCGGGAGTTTGGATAATTGTTAACAGTTGATAAAGTAACGCGATGTCTTCATTCTCCACCCCGAAAGCCAAATCGGTGATTTGCATTTGGGATAAGGTTTTGATGGCATGATAGGCAAAAAAATCGGCACTTTGAACACTTTTTGCGCAGGGAAGTTCCAAAACAATATCAATGCCTTCTGCCAACATTTGCTCAGTTTTGGTAAACTTATCAACAATTGCAATTTCGCCACGCATCGAAAAGGATGTCGAAGTAATGGCGATCATCACATTGGGGTTGATTAAAGCTTTGGCTTGTGAGATAAAATATTGATGTCCCAAGTGGTAAGGGTTAAATTCGACGACAATTCCTAAAACTACCGGTTCCATACATTGCTCCTTTGGCTGAAGAAAGACCAAAATTATCCTTATCGCTTTCAAATTATATTATACCAAAATTTAACTTTTAACGCTGTCAATTTACTTTTACACCTTTTGACAATAAAAGCTTAATTGTTTTGGTATGCTGATATAGTGAGGTGAAAAGAGTTGAAAACCCAAAATGATTTGGTCTTAATCGCATATGGAATGTCGGATAATTTTTTATCTTCATTAGTTTTTCAAGTGGTGCACCAAGTAAAACGAAAACTTTCCAAAACTTTGAAAATCAGCAAAATCAAAATTATTAATGAAACAGAGGCTTATCAAAAGTGGGGCTTTATTGAACTTCCGGTTACGGTTTTATATTGTGAGAATAAACCTTTGTTACAAATGGCAGGCTTTCAACCCGCAAATTCCATCATTACCCAGATTCAAAATTGCCTCAAAAAAGAAATTTTTTAAGAACACCGGAAGGTGTTTTTTTTATCATTTTTTCCCGAACACAGTTTAATTTAATCCTTAACTAAAAAAAATGGTAATTATTAAATTATGTTTTTGCTTCTCTTTTTTTGTCAAATGTGGTAGAATATTGATAATAAGGTAAGAAATTTCTATACATAAACAGAGAATTTCCCAATCTGCAAGCATAATAGCCAAAGTAGCGAATAAATTATTGCAAACATCATATGCAACAACAATAGAAAGGAATATTATTAATAAGGGCTTTTTAACTAAACCTTGTTAATAAAAGCGACAATATATGAGTAAAAAAACAAGCATCTTGCTTTTTGTCATAGCATTTTTAACCTTATTGATTATTTTAGGGGTTACGATTTATGAATTGCGACCGGTTTTTTATAGTCTAATTCATGATCCCAAACATTTAGATCAGGCAATAGAAGAATACATGAATAATATCGGTATTTATCGTGCAATTATCCTTGTGGTTCTTCAAGCCACTACGGTTATTTTAGCCATCCTTCCTGCTGAACCGGTCCAAATGGTAGCAGGGATTACCTATGGCATGCTTTATGGTCCCATTATTTGCTTAATCGGTGTTTTTGTTGCCAATATAATCATTTACTTAATGTTTAAAAAATTGGGTGATGAGGTGATAAAATGTATTCCTTTTTATTCCAAATGGGAAGAAAAGGTGTTGTTGCGAAAGAGTCAATCCAATCGCATAATTGATATTTTGTTTTTATATTTTATTCCAATAGTTCCTTATGGTTTAACTGCTTATATTGCCTCAAGATCAAAACTTCGGTTCGTTTCTTATTTGCTTGTTACCACATTTGGAACGCTTCCTTCCATTATTCTTGCAACTTCGATAACCGGTTCAATCTTGAGTGGCAATATAGTCCTTACTTCTGTTTTTTTAGGCATTGCGATTGTTGGGATTACCGCTTTTATAATCTTTCGTATCGTCATGGCTAAAAAGCAAAAAAAATTGCAACAAGATTGATGGATTTAAGTTAAAAAAGGGGGATTAAAATGTCTGTTTCAGATATAACAAGGGAATCATTTGCAAAAACGATAGTAACTTTTACCGAACAAAGGATGGAAGAGCGTAAAAGCAACATCAAGAAATTATCTTTTACGAGTTTCTTTGTCATGATGTTAATCTTGTCACTCGTGAGTGTAATGTATTTGGGTTACTTCGATTTCAACCATGACTCCTTCACTTTATTGGTGGAAAGCCATACCAAATCAATATTCTTTTCGGTTATGGTTTCGGTAGGTTGTTTAGGGGTATTGGTATTTAAGCCGCGAAGTGTAAATAAATCCTTGTATATTTCGATTCCTGTGGTAATAATCTTTTTTATCTTCTCCTTCATCATCCGGGGAAAATTGATTTTTTTAGGATTGATGTCGACGATAATTATTGCGGCGGGGGTTGGGATTATCGCCAGTGCCACTTTGTTATTGTTTATTTATTCCCTAAATTCGACCGAACGATTAGTCTCGTCGATTTTTATGGTGAGTGCGTTCGTGATTTACTTTATGTTTGATCGTGCTCTTTCGTTAATCAACCCATATTTAGGTTCGTTTGTTTTGCCGCTGTTAATCATGTGTGCCTTATATCTTACGCTCTTTTTGGTTGACCCTTATGATGTTACCGAGCTGGAGGTACGCGAAGAAAAATTAACCTTGGTTCCGTTAATGGCCCTGGTGGTAATGGTGGCTATCTATATTATATTTACCGCTATTTTCACCGGTATCAAAGTTCCAACCGATCTGGTTAAACCATTTTGGCAAAATGTTTACTTTTATATTGGGGTTTTTCTCGGTTTGGTTGTTGTAGTTTTTTTGCATTTCTTTAATCGTCATGCCATTTTCTTTGCCTGGATAATTTGGACCTTCTTTACGACCATCTCCTATCAGTTGGGAATTTCAGCTTTGCTTTATGAAAATATTTCCTTTTTATATTACTTAATGTATATAGCAATTGGGTTTGCCAATATTGTTGGGGCGTTTACTTCTATCATGATGGTTGGAAAATTGTTTGAAGACAAAACCCATGATCGAGCCTTGAAAGTGGTTGCAATTATCCTGGGAATTTTCTTACTGATATCGCGGGTGGTTGTGCTTCACGTTCGAAAGCTCAATGTTGAAAACCTATTTACCGTAATGCAATTTGTAGCTTTGTTCATGTCGCTAGGGGTTGTATCCTTTATCATTTACGCCTTTTTCCAATGGCGGAGACGTCCAGCGGCCAAAATTGAACCGGTTAAACCGGCTGAACCCGAATCAATTTATGTTAATCCCTACAACGTGTTGACGCCAAAAGAAACAAAAGTCTTTGAGTTATTGTTAATGGGATTAACTTTAAGGCAGATTGCGGGGGAATTAAAGATGAAATATGATACAGTTAACTTCCATTATAAGAATATCTATAAAAAACTGGATGTTAATTCCAAAATCGAATTGATCTTACGTTATGGTCAAAAACTCTAAGAACCGCTTTTGCGGTTTTTTTTTATTACTACCCTCCCTAAAAGGGTTAATTTTTTTCGTTTTGTTAAGTAAAACTGCGGAAAATTGCGAAATAATTTTAAGAAGGCGAATACTTAGCACGTCTTCAGCAAAGCCAAATAACGGATGCTATACTATTTTTGGTGATTGGATTGGTACATAGATTTGCAATATTTAACAACCAAGCAGGATTTACGATGTTAGAGCTGATGGTTAGTTTTAGTGTTACGATTGCGGTATTTGTGGTGTTTCTTCAACTGGGAATTAATGTATTCTATCAAGAACAAGCCATTGCCAGTGATTATCAGGCTCAAATAGAACTAGAGATGGTGGAAAAAGCAATTGACCGCTTATTTACCTGGGTGAATGAGGAAGGAAACAAAGTTTATTTTGAAGAGTCGGAAGAAGCGCTTTCGATTTTTCACAATCATCAATTAGTTTTCTTCTTTGGAGAGGGAAAAATGGTGGTTATAATCGGACAACCGGAAAATGAAAGCACCAAGTTTACCTATCAAATTTCCCATATCGAGTTTATTGAAGCAGAAAGGGTTAATTCCCACCTGATAATCTTTTCTTTTCAAAGAGCTAATAATTCGCTCAAAAGGAAGGCTTTTTATGTGGTTGGGGGCATTTTATGAAGCAATTGGTGCTTTGGATAATCGAAAACCAACACCAAGAAAGTAACAAAAGGCCTTTTGGTTTAGAAATATCGATATTGGAAAAAGGGGTAAAGAAAACTCGATTAATTGATCAATTTGTTGTTGATGATTTCTTGGTTGCCCAACGGCGAATAAAAGAAAACGGAAGCGGGAAAAGCAAATTGACCGTCGTGTGCGATATGGTTCATTGGTTTCAAGAAATGACAATGATTCCCGACTTACCGCTTAAACAACAATATGCTCACTTGGAATTGGAACTCGAAAAACTCTTTCCCAATTATCAAGAGGACTTTTTTTTTCACCACGAAAAAATTAAAAAAAAAGAAAGAGTATATTTTATTACTTCCTTCGTTAACATTAAATTCTTTAATTCTTTAGCTAGTTTTTTGAAAAAGGTTTTGGAAGATTTAGACTTGCCCCATCAGGGGGGCGAGGTTATGATAAATCCCTGGCAAATAAGGAGAATTGAAAAGGGAAATAGTTTGGTGATTATACCTCGTTCCCGAAATATCCAGGTCCAAGTTTTTAACCAAAAACATCTGACTGGCTTTTTTCAAACCCTAATTGATGGGAAATTAACTCTTGAAAAGGCAAAATTGGCTTTAATGCGTATTAACCATGGACTTTTGAACCAATTTGCTTTCGATCATATCATGCTATATTTTGACCAAACAATGCCAAAAGAATGGGAAAAACAGTTCCTGGATGTGGCAAAAAGTCTATTTGGAAGTAAGATAATAGAAATTCATGAAAGCTGGTTTTTAAAAAAACCCAATTTGGCTTGTTTTCGGAGTTTGATTAGGGAATTGGAAGCGGTGATTAAAGGTGAAAAAAGGGCAGATTGGAAATAAGGGTTTCACCCTTTTGGAATCATTGATGTCGCTAGTGCTTGCATCAGCGCTATTGGGAATGATCGGAACCATGTTACTATCATATTATCAAGTAAAATCGCATAAAGCCAAAATGGATTTCATTTTTGATACAGTTGTATTAATCAATGAAACACACATTGGCAATTGGGCGTTTTTTTGTGATGGGGAAAATATAAAAAACTATCTTCATCCAAATCCTGTTTGCAATACAAAAAAAGGAATTAATTATTATTATCTTTATTATGATGAATATTTAAGACCAAAGAAATCACCGGATGGCGCCAACTTTTATTTTGAACTTATTTATCAACCCGACATTAGAAACAACCAAAGGATTTATATTTTATACATTCGCGCACAAAGCACAACCTATGGACAATTACCTTATTTGAACGACTTTGATATTTTCCCTGCCGTGGCAGTTAATTTGGAGGAACCCGATGGTTAAGAATTGTCAAGGTTATACAATGCTTGGGGTAATTTTGATGATCCTTTTAATTGCCTTAAGCTCGGTTGTTTTTATTTCGGAAATAACTGTTTCAGTAAGTGAAGAACAAATTAAGCAAAACGAGAAACTTGAACCAATCGCCCATAAAAATTATGTTTTGCGATATCTTTATTATCACAATAAACCGCTGACCCCTACCAACGGTTGGGTGGAAGTAAAAGAAGTTCAATTGTTAAAATATCGGATTTCGGAAGAAGCGGGTTTAATTTACTTTGATGTTTATTTATTTTCTCACTTTGATAATATTTATCGCGCCATAATTACTTATGAAAAAGGTTTGCCTATAATCGTAAAATGGGGAAAAATCGACGAAGAGGTGCCTGTAGAAATGAAAAAGATCCGACATAACCAAAAGGGGGGAGTAAATGAATTGGCGTTACAGAGCCAAAACTATCGATAATACGAAGATTACCGGAATAATCGAAGCTAATGATGAGAATAACCTAAGAGCAATTTTATCAGAACAAAAGTTTTTCCTGGTAAAAGCCAAAGCGGTAAAAAACTTAAAATTATCGTCCAAATTTCGGAAACGCTTGTCGTTTCGCCAATTGGCCAATTTTAGCCGTCAGTGGTCAGCCATGCTTGCATCGGGTGTAGATATCAGAACATCTTTGCAAACGATACGCGACCATTCGGAAAGTCGGGTAATGAAAAGTCTCTTAACCATGATTTATGTCGATATTTCCAAGGGTACCGATATTTCGATTGCTTTGGGAAAATTCAATTCCTTTTTTACGCCTTTTTTTGTCCATATGATTCAAATAGGAGAATTTAGCGGTAATCTGCCCCATGTTTTACAACAATTGACTGTTTATTATGAAAATGAGGATTGCTTAGAGCGCAAGCTTAAACAAGCGTTTCAGTATCCCAAAATACTATTACTTTTCAGCGGAGTCGTGGTTTTGATCATTAGCTTTTTCATTTTGCCTTTATTTACCAAATTATTCAACAAACTTCAAGTACCTGTTCCTGTGGTTATTCGAATAATTAATAATTTTACATCCTTCTTTAAACGCGCCTGGTCGTTTATTTTATTCTTTGTTTTGATATTCATTTTGGGAATTCGCTTTATTCTAAAAAAACCGAATATTAAAAAAGCAATTGACCAATTTAAAACGAAAATACCGATTTATCAACGTTTTCTAATCTCCTCCTTGACATCTAAATTATCGAGAGCTTTGAGTATCTTGTTGCAAGCAAGCGTCAATTTAACGGATAGTTTTCCGATTGTCATTCCTTTAATGGCCAATAGTTACATTGAAAGTAAATTGCATAGTGCTTTTAATGAGATTTTGAAAGGTACAAGCTTTTCCCAAGCTTTAAAGGATGCCAATCTTTTCCGTTCTGATTTTTTGGAAATGGTTAAAGTAGGGGAACAAAGCGGAGAACTAGGGTCTATGCTTAGCACCACAACAGCTTACTTGGATGAACAAGTTCTGGATAATATGCATAAGCTTGTGGCGTTGATAGAACCTTCTTTGATTGTGTTGATAGCGGGTTTAATCATTATTATTATGTCCGTTGTCTTTTTTCCTTTAATGAATATCATGAAATACCGCTTTTAAGGAAGCAAAAATGACTTTTAACCATGTATTGGCAAACCGATTAATCAGTTATTCCCCAATGCTGCGAAAAAAGGCCAAGCAATTTTTAGAACAATTGCCAAAGGAAGCCAAACCTTCCCGGTTTGATTATGAATTGTTAAATCAACAACTGATTTCCGAAGAAGATCTATTAAAAATCATAGCTTCAATTTGGAACATTCCGATTTATGATGAAACAAAACATAATCTTGATGCGACATTGCTTAAAAAGTTTTCCATGGATTTTATCATCAAAAACCAAATTTTACCTCTTTGTTTTTGCAACGGTAAATATTGGATAGCCATAACCGATTGGTTTTATCTCTTTATTCATCAAAAACTGATTTGCCTATTGGATAAACCATATCAACCGGTTTTAATGACTAAAAAAGTATGGGAAGGGATTTGTCAAATGCTTTTTTCTCATCGCGAAACGCTTTTGTTACTTAATAATATGGAACAGGATACGCCTATTATAGATAGAGAAAACGATGAAGAAAACCAAGAAATAGACACAGCACCTATTGTTCAACTTGTCGATGCCATTATCAAAGAAGCGATTTCCATTGGTGCCAGCGATATCCACTTTGAACCCATGGAGCGAAATGTTCGTGTTCGGATGAGGATTGACGGCATTTTAGTAAAAAAAGCCAACCTTAACCATAAAATATACTCATCACTTTTAACAAGAATTAAGATAGCATCAAATATTGATATTACGAAAAGGCGAATTCCTCAGGATGGACGGATGAAATATTTGGAGAACAATCAGGAATATGATTGCCGGGTATCGACATTGCCGATCTCCGAAGGGGAAAAGATTGTTATTCGGATATTGGATCACCGGCGTTTGGGGCTTAAATTTCGCGATATCGGAATAAACGAAAAAGACCAAATTTTAATCGAAAAACTGCTTTCTGCACCATATGGTATGATTTTGGTTACCGGACCTACCGGCTGTGGGAAGACCACAACGCTTTATTCCTTCATCCAAGAATTAAACAAAAGTGATTGTAATATCGTAACGGTCGAAGATCCCATTGAATACCGACTTGAAGGCATTAATCAATTGCAAGTAAATCCCGGAATAGAGGTTACATTTGCCAAGGCATTGCGCAGTATCTTACGGCAGGACCCTGACATCATAATGATAGGGGAAATCCGGGACGAAGAAACCGCTCAAATGGCTACGCGCGCCGCTATTACCGGTCATTTGATTCTCGCAACTTTGCACACCAATCATGCCTGTAATGCCATCACCCGTTTATTGGATATGGGAATAGAATCATATTTGACTGCGGAAGCTTTAATAGGTGTGGTATCGCAAAGATTAATTCGCAAACTCTGCCCTCACTGTAAAGCCTCATTTCAACCAACTGCTTGGGAAAAGCAAAAAATTGGAAAAGAAATAAATCAGTTATATCGGGCAGTCGGTTGCATCAAATGTCAAATGACGGGTTATGAGGGCAGAGTGGCGGTTATGGAAATTATGTTGATTGATGAAAAAATCAGAAGGCTAATTCATAGCCAAGCATCAATTGAAACGATAAATTCGCTTGCTATCCAAAATGGCATGCTTACTTTACGGGAGGGTTGTATAAACCTTTTATTGAAAGGTCAAACCACCCTCCAAGAACTAATCCGACTTGGAATAATCTAAAAAGAAAGGGATGAGAAAAATATGAAATTACTCAAATCAAAAAAAGGTTTTACGATGATTGAAATGTTGATTGCTGTTACGATTATGGGAATTTTAGCCTCCATGATGGTAGTGCAATACGGCGATTATGTTAAAAGAAGCGAAGAAGCTGTGATAAAACATGAACTAAATCAAATTATTCATGTTATCGATACTGCAATCGCCTCCGGCAATGCTTATATCGGCGAAGGTTTTGATGTTCCGGTAACTTCTTATCACGATCTTTCCAAAGCAGAAGATTTCCGGCAAATCTACGAATTAGAAACTGAAGGAATACTTCCGGGGGAATTGGAAATTCATGAAGGAACCATTTTAGCTTATACCCATAACGAACGCACGGCTTATTACGACTTTATTGCTCGGACTTTCCGTGATGATTTTACGCCAGGAAAAGACTAAGGGATTTTCGTTAATTGAACTGGTGATTGTGGTATCGCTTTTATCGCTTTTGGCAACCATAACGGTTCCTCATTTTCAATATTATTTGAAGAAAAAACAACAAGCCGAGTGCGATCAAATTGCCTATCAAATTAGGCAACTGTTTGTGGAATACATCTTAGAAGGTGCCTATCAACCCGGCTACTCCTATCCCCTAAAAACCAAGTTTGTGGATGAAAGCGAAAATTTGGAAAATGATTTCCAAGTGACTGATTTTGTCTATTTTACAGGAGTAGTTTTGCGAGGATTAAATTGGCGTTATCAGAGCGATTATAAGATGTCAACGGTTTACCATGAGGAAACGAAAAAAGCTATTGTGAAGGTAGACGTAAAATACCTGGAAGGAATGCAAATCCAATATACTTTTGAATTAACTGAAGCTTTAGTAGGCGATTACGACACCGCAATCCTTCTTTCCTTCATTTATTATGATCCCAATGGTTGCCAGAAGGAGCTGTTTATTCAATAAAAATGTGTTTTTAGGGTGGTAATTTTACTCGTCCAAGTAGACAAAAAACCGGTAAAATGGTATAATATTTTGACTAGTATTAGGACGAGGTGATATTATGGCAAAGCCAAATAAAAGGCCAAATCGTTTTCTCTATCATTTAACATTTTGGCTGATTTACCCGTTTTTTAAAATAAAAAACCGCGTACGGATTAACCGGAAAACGGTTCGCAAAATTAAAGGACCGATGATTGTAATTGCCAATCATCCGTCAAGGCCGGATTTTATCTATAGTATAGCTGCGATGTACCCATTAAGACTCAATGTGGTTGTGGCAAGATATTATACTTTTATTCCGAAAATTAATGCCCTCATAAAAAGATTTCGGGTAATTCCCAAAAACCTGTATAATCCCGACAGTTCCACCATTAAAGGAATAATTGGTGTCATTAGGCAAGGCGGATCGGTATTGTTAATGCCGGAAGGAAGATTGAGTTCCGACGGAACTAAAGGTATTATGCCGGACGGCATTCATAAATTGGTCAAAAAAATGGAAGTTCCGCTT
>Ga0265294_10002531_pt1 | contig 23956 bp, 28 predicted proteins | sample MunlanPumphouse3_FD_192504 | JGI IMG/M metagenome (GOLD analysis project Ga0265294, IMG submission 192504) | Groundwater microbial communities from a municipal landfill in Southern Ontario, Canada - Pumphouse #3 | ecosystem: Environmental > Aquatic > Deep subsurface > Groundwater | place... | reverse complement strand
CGACCATGTTTGTTTGGGCAATGATTCCCTCCCATTATCAGAAATCAATGGATTTTGCTATGGATATGGTAGAAAAAGCCGGCGTTATAGTAACACCGGGGAGTGCCTTTGGCCTGTCTGGTGAAGGCTATGTACGTATAGCCTTAGTTCAGGATGAAGAAATGTTGAAAAAGGCAATTCAAGCGGTTGACGAAAGTGGAATTTTGCAAGAAAGATTACGGACTTTTAATATCTGTGAAAAGAGTAACATATAGCGTGACAGGGGGACGGGATTGTTGTCACTACCTTAGGACTATGATATTAATAGTCCATCAAACCGGAATCAATAGAGGTGTTGTTACGAGGGTATAAGTAAATGTGACAACAACCCCGTCCCCCTGTCACAACAACCCTGTCTTTTTTACAAGTCTGGCAGGTTTTTGTTAGACTTTGGCGAAAAATATACTTTGGTGATGTTGTTTGAAGACGATGACTTCTTTAATTTGGAGGATTTGCAAGTTTATAAACAGCAGGGAAAAAATGATGATGAAATCAATAGTATTATGGGAATTAGGCTTGAAACCAGAAACCTGATTGAACAGATTGCTCCTTTGGAAAACTGTAAGGTAACGGTCTATAAACCGCGGCGGGAAACGATGATTAGGTATGGTAAGCCTGAATATCAGCCGTGGGATGAAGTGCCCAAGTGGTCCGGGGGAGAAGAATATAGTGTTTACATGACAATGTTTATGATTATGCTTACTCATATTCGTCAGCAGTTAGAAGGTTGGCGGCATGTCTGGAAGGTTCTGGTGGCGGATAATCCCTTTGGAAAAGCTTCTTCGTCTCATGTCTGGGAGCCGGTTTTTCAGATTGCGAAGGCCAATCGGATTCAATTAATCTGCTTTACCGCTCATAAGGAGGAGGATATCCTGAAACGTTTTCCGGTGGTTTATAGTTTGCAATTGCGCAGTGCCTATGGTAAAGAGATTATGCAGGCAGAGTTGATGGAAAGCGGATTTTATAGGCTAGATACCGCTTCCGGCGATGGGGCGCAAATGATGTTGCCGCTTTAAAAAAACGAACGGAATAGTTCTTGAAGAACTTAGAAATATGAGTTTTTATATCAATAAGGAGGAATGAAAAATGATAGTTACTACAACACCCGGTATTGATGGGAAAAAGATTGTTGCATACAAGGGGATTGTTTTTGGCGAAGTAATCACCGGAGTCAATTTTCTTAAAGATTTTACAGCAGGTTTAACTAATTTTTTTGGAGGGAGATCAAAATCTTACGAAGGAGAACTTATTGAGGCTCGCGAGAATGCTTTAAAAGAATTAGAAAAAAGAGCAGAAGGCATAGGTGCCAATGCTGTAGTTGGGGTTGATATTGATTATGAAGTATTAGGGCATGGTGGGAATAATATGCTGATGGTGACGGCATCAGGTACTGCAGTTAGAATTGAGTAAATGAGCACGAATTCAACTAATATAACAATTCTGGTCTTAGGGATTATTTTAATTGCCTTTAATGGAGGATTTCTGTAATTTGAGTGAGATTAAAATACGAACTAAACCGGGGAAATTAATATTTAGGATAAAGAAAGCAAGTAGATATGTGCAAAGGATGTTTAAGGCAAAGGTGCAGAAGGATATTTTCCCTAATTAGGTGTTTAAGTAGAAGAAAATTGATGCTCCAGCCTGAATGTAACAGGGCTGGAGCATGTTTTTATATTGAAACAGTTTAGTGGCCTCTTTATTGAGGATTGTACATTCCCCTGTTTTGCATATAAGTAAAAATTTGTTCACCATGTTCTTGTTCTTCTTTTTGAATATGATTGAGTACTTGACGTACATTAGTATTGGTACATTCAAAAATTGTCGTGTCATAAGTTCCTGAAACATATTTTTCTGTTGCGAGCATGTCTGAACACAAGGTACTATCATTTTGATTGGTCATAGTTCCTCCCGGCATTTGGTTCTGCTGGTTTTGTTGTACTTGTTGCTCCATTTGCATCATTTGTTGCCCGGTTTGTTGATTTTGTTGAACATTAGGAACCTGCCCGGCTAGAATTTGATTGATAGAATTCAAGTGTTCTTGTTCTTTTTGACCTAAAGAACTGAAAAGTTGTTTTAATTGAGGATCCTGTGCTTGCTGGGAATGATTTTGATATTTTTTGATACAAAGTTCTTCATGAGCCTTTTGATCCTGTAGCAGCATTTTTTCTTTGGCCGTTAATTTTAGAGCCAAGATGACCACCTCCATTATAATTTTGCCATAATTGCGGTTTTTATATTCATCATATAGACTTAAAAGAGTGTAGTCATTCGTTATTGGGTATTCTTTTTGATAAAGATGTTTTTTTAAGAGATGTGGAAAAATTTTATTCAGCACAACAAATCTCGGATAATTGGTTTAAAATTTTAAAAGTAACAGCAAAAAGATAGGAATAAAGGTTTCCTTTGGTTTGCTGTTTGGATTTCATGGGAGAGCTATTAACTAATTTCCAGGTTAAAGTAGCTACCAAAGGTCTACCCGGTTTGCGTCAGATTATGCTTCGGGAAAGTAGGGCTAACGGGGGAATCCTCGTTTGTGATAATTACTTGATATTTTACAGATATGAAGATAAAATCGTTTTTGTGTCAAGAATTTTATCCAGCAGGCGGAATTATACGCATATCCTTTTCGGTGATTTGCCGGAGGATGGAAGGGATTGTTGATTTGTGTTGCTACAAATAGCCTTAACATAAGGGGCTATTTTTTTTATTTTTTTCCTGCAATAATTGTACACTAACTTTTTTCCCTGTCTCTTTGACAAAATTTGATTTGATGCATATACTAATAACGTATCAAATATTTTTGATATGAGGTGATGACTTAGTGGCGATGTATGAGGAACATGCAAGAGTGTTCAAAGCTTTCTGCGATAAGAAGCGCCTGCGCATACTTGAATTGCTGCGCGGCGGTGAAAAGTGCGCCTGTGTTTTGATTGAACAGCTGGACATGGGACAGTCGGCACTCTCTTACCACATGAAAATATTGGTCGAGTCGGGCGTAGTGGAAAGCCGGCAGGAGGGGAAATGGACGCACTACAAGATCAGCGAAAAAGGCAGTGCTTACGCCGGGGATCTGCTGAAGGAACTGACAACTCCAAACACGATAATTAAAAAGGGAGATGGCTTTTTAAGGGCATGATCCATCAAAAATATTTAAGATGAGTGTCCCTTTATAGAAAGTGAGGTTTCACATGTTATGCAAATAATGAAAGCAATCTGGGACTTTTTTCAGGGTCAGATTCTCGGTATGAAATGGCTGAATAGCCTGATCGGCAGCGGTCTGTCTGCACTAGGGCTTGACGTAAGCAGCCGTTGGGGCGGGAGTATTCAGTTTTTTCTCTACGATACAATAAAAATATTGGTGCTTTTATCGGTGCTTATCTTTATCATAAGCTACATTCAGAGCTACTTCCCGCCTGAGCGTACAAAAAGGATACTTGGGCGCTTTCATGGCGTAACGGCAAATATCCTGGCTGCATTGCTGGGTACGGTAACACCTTTTTGCTCCTGCTCGTCTATTCCTCTGTTTATCGGTTTTTCCAGCGCAGGTCTTCCTGTGGGCATTACATTTTCCTTTCTGATTTCCTCGCCGCTTGTAGATCTGGGATCACTGATTCTTCTCATGAGCATATTCGGTGCGAAGGTCGCTGTGGCCTATGTGGTAGCTGGGCTGGTTCTGGCTGTCCTTGGTGGTACACTAATTGAGAAATTTGGAATGGAAAAGTATGTTGAAAGCTTTGTAACAAAAGCCGGAAGTGTAGATATTGAATCACCGGAGCTTACAAAACGTGATCGTATGGTATATGCCAAGGAGCAGGTACAGGCTACGGTCAAAAAGGTAATTTTATACGTCCTAATCGGTGTAGGTATCGGCGCTCTAATCCATAACTGGATTCCGACTCAATGGATACAGATCGTTCTCGGCAATCGTAATCCTTTCTCGGTCATTCTGGCCACGGTAGTTGGTATTCCGATGTACGCCGACATTTTTGGCACCATCCCGATTGCTGAGGCACTGTTTTTCAAGGGCGTCGGTCTTGGCACCATTCTATCCTTCATGATGGCGGTCACCGCGCTGTCCGCTCCGTCCATCATTATGTTACGCCGCGCGGTCAAGCCGAAGCTGCTGGCAGTATTTGTCGGTATCGTCGCCGTGGGCATCATAATCATAGGATACGTCTTTAATTCATTTCAGTTTTTGCTTGTATAAATATTAACTAATAAAGGAGAATACGAATATGTCACTGTTTAACTTTGGAAAGAAAAAGGGAAAAGCCTCAAGTTGCTGTTGCGGCAACTGTGACGCGGAAAGCATGGCCAAGGCCGAGAGTGTAAAGGCTGGGGGCGCAAGCGTTAAGGTTCTTGGAAGCGGCTGTGCAAAATGTAATCAGCTTGAAGCGGCGACAAAAACAGCCCTTGAACAGCTCGGCATGGATACAACAATCGACCATGTGACTGATTTTTCACAAATCGCCGCCTATGGTGTGATGACTACCCCTGCTTTGGTGATAGACGGTAAAGTTGTTTCTTATGGCAAGGTGCTCAAAACAGAAGATGTAGTGAAGATACTGCAAAAGATCAGATGATATAATCGGGTGTACGATACAACAGTATTCGGTATTTAATTTGGTCATTGACATTTGGGTCTATACGGCATAGACTAAAATCTAAGGTCGATATCGTATAGACCAGGGAGGGGTAATATGAAAGAATATAAACTTACAGAAAGTGAAGCAAAGGTTGCCGATTTAATTTGGCAGAACGAGCCGATTGGTTCTGGGGACCTTGTAAAGCTATGTAAGAAAGAAATGAATTGGAAAAAGTCCACAACATATACAGTGCTGAAAAAATTATGTGAAAAAGGCTTTTTTCAAAATGAAAATGCTGTTGTCACCTCAATCATTAATAAAGATGAGTTTTATAGCATTCAAAGCCAACAGTTTGTAGAAGACACCTTTGGCGGCTCTTTGCCGAAGTTTTTGGCTGCATTTATTAGCAGTAAAAAATTAAACGAGCAAGAAGTTAAGCAGCTTAAAAAGCTAATTGAAGACCACAAGGAGGATTCGCGATGAGTAAGATTTTTTTGGCAGTATTAAATATGAGTCTTACCGCAAGCTACGTTATTGTATTTGTCATAGCGGCCAGAATGCTTCTTAAAAAGGCACCGAAAATATTTTCCTATGCTTTATGGGGTATAGTATTTTTTAGACTGATCTGCCCGTTTTCTTTTGAGAGTGTGTTAAGTCTTATACCCATTAACGTAGAGCCTGTGCCTGTTGATATTGGCTATCAGCAAAATCCGGCCATAAACAGCGGGATTGCTACGGTTGATAACTTTGTCAATTCTTCTTTACCTGTACCCGCTATGGGTGCGAGTGTTAACCCTATGCAAATTGTGATGAGCCTCTTAGCTGTGATCTGGCTTATGGGTATAGCTGTAATGCTAATTTGCAGTATTTATTCTGTTATCAAGCTAACCCGCAATTTAAAAGCAGCAGGTAATTTGTTCGATAATATCTATGAGGCCGGTAACCTTAAAACGCCATTTATTCTGGGAATTCTTAACCCTAAAATTTATCTTCCGACAGGGCTTTCCGCGGATGAAAAAAGATATATTATCAAGCATGAACAAATCCACCTCCAAAGGTTTGACCATATCGTGAAACCCTTAGCCTTTGTGGTGTTGAGCATACATTGGTTTAATCCCCTTGTCTGGATTGCCTTTTTACTGATGGGAACAGATATGGAGTTATCCTGTGATGAAAGTGTGCTCAAACACATGGGCAGTGGTATAAAAAAGGAATACTCCGCGTCACTTTTATCTTTGGCGGCAGGAAAAAGAATTCACAACGGTTGTCCGCTGGCTTTTGGGGAGAGTAATGCTAAGAGCAGAATCAAAAATGTGCTTAATTACAGAAAGCCTGCGTTCTGGGTAGTGCTGGCGGCGGTGGTTGCGGTTTTAGCGATATGTATTGGCTTAATGACTAATCCAAAAAATAATTCTATACCTAAGAATATGTCTATATCGAACCGGCAAAATATGCAGTCGGCCGATTCCTCCGAGCAATTATCTAAGGATTTAGAGCAAAGCATTTCCACGGCGATCCTTACCTATTATGCAGGAGATAGTTATCATCCCCGGTGTGAAACTGTGGGAGAGGGACACGTGATCTTGGAAGCTGAGGAGAAAAACGGCTTAACCTATGCTTATATATGGGAAAAGTATATCTGCTTTGGCTTTGAAAACGGAATTTTAACGGGTATCGCCGGGCATGCCAACCCTGCAACGATCGTTTTTCAAAAGGATAGCCAGGGGAATTATGTGTTGAAAGATTTTATCCGTCCGCTTGATGGCAGCGGATATCTTGCCTCCCTTAAAAAAATGTTTTCCCCCTCAGCTTTTGAGAAATATGAGTCGGCTGATCATGGGAAAAACAGAGCCGCCATGGAGGCACAAATAGAGGCTTACGGCAAGACCTATCTCCGGGAAATTGCCAGAGAGGCAGAGGTGCAAATTACTCTCAAGGACAGACAACTTATCAAGATGAACACAGATGTATCTAATTATCTTATTGATGCTTATGGAGAATATCCCTATTGGATTGGAACTCGTGAAATTGTTGAAGATGGTATACGTTATGTTTATGAAAAAGCGTGGCAGGATAAAGGAAACCAAAATGGGATAGTGACTTTTACCAAAAGTATTTATGAAGGAGATATTGTTGAAAAAACAGTTATTGAAATTACCGGTGACAAAATGAAATGTTTAGAGGGAACTTTAAGAGAAGAACATTATTCAAAATACAATTGACTTGTTAAGGTATAAGGATCACACATCATGAGAATGCTTTAAAAGGATTTAAAAAAATCATGTTGCTTTTCCGGAGCGACATAACTAAAGTCAATACCTACTGCTCTAGAAATAAAAGGGTCAAGGGTTGATAAATCGGATTTGTCTAACTCTATTAAAGCAGTTTTACCAAGAGAGATGGCTATTTCCTTCATCTCCTTTATGCAGGCGTTCAAATATTGACAGAGGCTTTTAGCACCTCTGTCAATATCTAGAGAATCTGTCATTTTGCCGGCATAAACTACTAATGATGTTGGAGGCTCAAAAGGTACGGATTCCACGATTTGGTCGCTGACAAGAGCCATCAGGGCAGATGTCCCAATATATACAGCATTGGCACCTAGGGCCAATGCTTTTAGCATTTGCCCAGGGGTTACCAAGCCTCCGGTGGCAAGCAAACTTACGTCATGAGTAGCCTTTTTTTGGGCAAGAAATTCTGCGGCTCTGGTAATGGCAAATAAAGTAGGTAGACCAACATCATCCTGTAGAGTGGGAGAACCGCCATGGGTTCCTCCTTCCGCACCGTCAACTGTCACGAAGTCTACTTTTGCTTCTAGGGCAATGAGTAGTTCTTGCTCTAAATGATGAGTAGCCGCTATTTTTAAGCCAATAGGAATACCGCCCGTTTCTTCTCTTAAACGACCGACTAATTCTATAAATTCTTCCTTTGTATTTACATCAGGTAATCTTGAATGTATGACAGCATCTTCACCGTTTCGGAGGTTAAAAACCTCCTTAAAGTCTTTTCCAATATTTTTAGCTTTTGTCTTCTGATTTGTTGAGCCTTGTGCTCCTTGCCCTAACTGGATTTCAATGGCGTCCAGTTGTTTGTATTTTCCAGGGGTATTCAGCCAACCTCCCCGGTTATATTGTCCAATAAAAAGCTGAGCATTTTCTCGTTCTTCTTTTAATAAACCGGCTTCTCCCGAATTGGTTGCTGTCCCCGCCATAGTTGCTGCTTTGGCCAGAGCTATTTTGGTTTTTTTACTTAAGGCTCCTCCAAAAGACATTGCGGCAATCATTATCGGGATAGAGATTAGTAAAGGTTTTTTGGCCCGAGGACCAATAGTAACAGAGGTCTGAATTTCCACACTTTCCGGGGTGGGGAATCTAAATAGATGAACAGGGTTAAATAACAACTTCTCCCAAGGAGAGAAGTGTAGATGGCTTCCCAAGGGGCGGGCAACAGAGGTATCTTGTACAGCTCTCATCGCAAGTTCGACAAGATTAATAGGACCTATTTTTTTTATTGCCGGAACCATTTCGAAAAGGTTTTCTATGTATTGATCTTTTAACATTCTAGTTATTGTTTTATCAGTTGTTTCGTTAGTGAAGGATCTAAGCCAATTTTCCAAAAGCCGAATCATTTTCGTTCCCTCCTAAAATTTACTCGAAGAGACATAAGTTCATTTCCTCTGTGTTTTTTTAATTAATTCACAGTTAGTTTAGCCAAAGCAGAGTTTCTTATTTCAGGAAAAAAGTGGTACTTGATACTTTTTGTATTTTAATTTAAAAGAAAAATAGAGCAAGTCAAAAATAATCCGCTAAGACCTGTAATTTAAAAATATTTTAGAGTCCCCAAAAAGAGCCTAGTTCAGGCTCTTTTAAAATTTTTAGGGTTTTCCATATGCCAAAAAATATCTTTGTGAGCTTCTTCGCGAGTTTTGTATAGTTTGTGATAAATTGAATAGCATAATGGGTTTATGCGTGGTGGACAAATTTAGATAGAGATAGTAAAATAGAAAAAATGTTTAGTTGTAGCAAGCAAAAAAGGAGAGACCATGCCAAGTCATAGTTTAATAAAAACACGTACTGATTCAACTAAAAAAACAATGCTTATCTTGGGCATTATCTTAACTTTAAGTATTATCATCTTAGGTTTAGGGCAAGGGGCCAGTGTTAGTTTGGCGTTTACTTTTATTGATGCTCATTAGCGTACTTATGACTGTGGCCGGGCTTGGTGCAGGACGTAACTGTTATGTACTTTCAAGGGAGAGCAATTCTTGAGTAGTAGAGAAGAGAGTTGTAGATTAATAATGGGGTGTCAAGATGAAGAAGATGTTCTTTCTACAACCATAGGTTTAAGAATTAACTAGAGTTAAACAGAAAATAGAAGTTGCTGTTGAACAAAGGAACTAGAGGTGGGCATAATGGTTCTACTGAAATTGCAAAACATATCATATCAAAGTGAAAATAAAAGCATTCTCAAAAACATATCATTAAAAATAGATGCAGGTGATTATCTTTCCATTGTGGGACCTTCGGGCAGCGGGAAAAGTACATTCTTGAAGCTTTGTGCTCATTTGTTAAGTCCTACGGAGGGAAAAATTATTTTTAAAGGGAAAGACTTTAGGCAATATAGTCCGATAGATTTAAGGAGAAAGATTGGCTACTGTGCGCAAACGCCATGTTTATTTGGCGATACAGTCGAGGATAATCTTTCTTTTCCTTATTTAATAAGAAAAGAAAAGGTTAATTTGACTAGAGTGCAAACGTTATGTTCCGATTTTAATCTTGACTTTGCCTTGCTGAAAAAAGATGTACAAAGTCTTTCCGGTGGTGAAAAGCAGAGGATTGCTTTGCTCAGAACGTTATTGTTTCTGCCGGAAATTTTTCTTCTTGATGAGGTAACTTCAGCGTTAGATGTTACGAATACTTTACTTGTCGAAAAAGTAATTAGTTCCTTAAATCAAAAAGGCACAACAGTTTTATGGGTAACACATAATCTTGAGCAGAGTAGAAAATATGCGAATAAATTATTAACGATAGAAAATGGTGAAATCAAAGCGGAGGAGGTTTTAAAATGAATCCTGGAACAACGATTAGCATTTCTTCTCTTTTCATAGCATCTTCACTTGTTGTGGTATCTCTTTTGTTTTCCTATTTTCAAAAATTAGGGTTGGAAAAAGAAACGTTAATCAGTGTAGGGAGAGCTATTATTCAGCTTGTTATTGTGGGATATATCCTTGAATATATTTTTGGTCAGAAAAGTCCTGTTTTTACAACTTTCCTGCTTGCTTTTATGACTTTTAATGCCGCTTATAATGCGGCGAAGAGAGGAAAAAACATCAGGAATGGTTTATTGATTTCTTTTGTTTCCATAGCCGTAGGGGCAATGATCACTTTATCCGTGCTTTTGTTATCCGGAGCTATTCAATATGAGCCGTTTCAAGTTATTCCTATTGGAGGTATGATTATCAGTAATGCCATGGTTGCTTTAGGTCTATGCTATCGGCAACTCTCTTCTGATTTTAAAGATAAAAGAGACGAGGTAGAAGCAAAGTTAGCTCTCGGAGCAGATGTTTTACCGGCATCTCTGGAGATCATTAGGGGGGCTATTCGTACGGGTATGCTACCTACGATTGATTCGGCCAAGACTTTAGGAATTGTCGCTTTGCCTGGTATGATGACAGGTCTTATTCTAGCGGGTGTTTCGCCCGTAATGGCGATTCGTTACCAGATTATGGTCACCTTTATGTTGCTTTCGACAACGGCAATTGCTTCTTTTATGGCTTGTTATTTAGCTTATCGTACTTTCTTTAACCAGAGGAAGCAATTAATTTAAAAATTGAAAAACAGTATTATGAGTTCATATTAATCATGATGGAGTGAAAACAGATGCCCGATTTTTTAGTAAAAAAGCTTATTAAAAACTATCAAGACCTGCGAAATACCAAGGTACGTGAACAGTATGGGAAAATGAGCAGTATTGTAGGTATTTTAGTTAATGTATTTCTTTTTATGATCAAGTTTACCGTGGGTACATTGTTTCATAGTGTAGCTGTGGTTGCTGATGCCGTGAATAATCTTTCGGACGCAGGTTCTTCTGTAATTTCACTAGTCAGTTTTAAATTATCAAGTAAGCCCGCGGATGAGAAGCATCCGTTTGGGCATGAACGAATAGAATATATTGCTTCTTCTCTTGTCGCCGTTTTTATTCTTCTGTTAGGCGTTGAATTATTAAAAACATCTTTTAACAAGATTTTTCATCCAGATAAGATTGAGTTTAGTCTTGTTGTGGTGGGTGTGTTATTGTTTTCTATCGCGGCTAAACTTTGGTTATATAGATTTAATATAGCATTAGGTAAGCTCATTGATTCCTCTATGTTGAAGGCTACTGCGGTTGATAGTTTTTCGGATGTGCTGGCTACCTCATCTGTTTTGCTTGCTACGATTTTTAGCCCTTTGCTTGGTTTCCAGCTTGATGGTTATGTGGGAATTATTGTTTCAGTTTTGATTATGATATCTGGCATAAATATATTAAAAGAAACATTAGATTCTTTGTTGGGACAAGTTCCTTCAGGTGAGTTGGTTGAGCTTATTGATTCATATGTTAGAAAACATGATGGTGTACTGGGTATTCATGACTTAGTTGTTCATAATTATGGCCCGCGGCGTTATTTTGCTTCTGTTCATATAGAGGTTGATGCTAAGGAAAATATTTTAGTAAGTCATGATTTAATTGATAATATTGAGCGTGATATTGCTCAAGATTTGGGTATTCATTTGGTTATTCATCTGGATCCGATTATTACGGATGACCCTTTTGTTAATGAATTACGTGAGTTAACGGCAGAAGTGGTTTCCGGTGTTGACGATTCTTTGTCTATGCATGATTTTAGAGTAGTAAAAGGTGTTACTCATAGTAATTTAATTTTTGATGTGGTGATTCCCCATCAATGTAAAAAGAGCGATAGTGAAGTAACTACAGAGATTACACAAAAAATAAAAGAAAAAGATAAAAGTTTGTATACTGTTATTACTATAGACCGTTTTTATATTTAATTTTAAAATCATGGTAAAATGCCGGATGCTGAGGATGAGAATTATGGTGAAGAGCGGTTCCTTGTCACTCCCCTTGTAAAGGGTTTGATTCCTTGAACTTGCGCATAAAATGATTCGCGAGTATGGCTCCCTAGCAGGCTTATTTGAAGCTGATCCCGCGGCATCAAGTTAACAGCATCATTCTGGCACATAATCATCCGGGAGAAAGTCAACAGCCGTCCGGTGCGGATATCCAAATAACCTAAAAAGGATCATATCATCGATTTTTAATTTCTCAAATTGCATGAAAATTATGATATAATTTAAGTATACTTGTAAAAAAAGTACACTTTGTTTTTACAGGGATGTCAAAAATAATGAGGGGGTATAAAGGTATATGGAATATAGGATTAGGACAACTAAAACTCAAGAATTTATTGATATTACTGGTATTATAAAAGAAGAGGTAAAAAAGAGTGGGACGAAGGAAGGAATAGTAGTCGTATTCATACCTCATGTAACGGCAGGCATTACCATAAATGAAAATGCTGATCCTGATGTGGTTTCTGATATTTTATGCGTGCTGAGTAAAGTTATTCCGGAAAGTCATAGTTACCGTCATCTGGAAGGCAATTCGCCTGCACATATCAAAGCTTCTTTGTTTGGTTCATCATGTACAATCATTATTGAAAACGGAGAATTAAAACTAGGGACATGGCAGGGAGCTTATTTCTGTGAGTTTGATGGTCCTAGGGAGAGGAAGATTTGCATAAAGATTATGAAGTAAGTTAAAATCGTTGTCTATGGTATAGAACGTCAGGGCTAGGTTATGAGAATTATACGTGATGATGAAGCGGTTTACAAAATCGATGCCTATACCAGGCGGATTTTATCGCGGATAGGTTATGAACTCCCTAAAACCTATGACCAGTTTTTTACATACATACGTTGAATTCTAGTAAGTTTTGGAATATGATTTAATAGTGCGTATTTTTATAACTAAAGCATAAGGAGTGTTATGATGAAACAGGTAAGAGTGCGTTTTGCGCCCAGCCCTACGGGCTATTTGCATATTGGTGGGGCGAGGACGGCTTTATTTAATTGGCTTTTTACAAGGCAAAACAATGGCCGCTTTGTTTTGCGTATTGAAGATACGGATAGTGAGAGATTAAAAGAAGATTCGGTGAAGCAGATTCTGGATAGCCTTAAATGGTTAGGTCTGGATTGGGATGAAGGACCGGGAAAGGGAGGGGACTTCGGTCCCTATTATCAATCACAGAGGCAAGATTTCTATGCAGCTGCTGCGGAAACTTTAAGGAAAAGTGGGAAAGCCTATTATTGCTTTTGTACAGAAGAAGAATTAGCAAAGGAGCGGGAAAGCCAACGCCAAAAAGGGCTTTCCCTTCGCTATAGTGGCAAATGTCGTGATTTATCAGATGCTAAGGTGCGGGAACGATTAGCGCAAGGGTTAAAACCGGTTTTGCGGATTAAGCTGCCCGTTTCCGGTCAAATTGTGGTAAGGGATCTGATTCGTGGCGCGGTTACTTTTCAATATGAGGAGCTTGATGATTTTATTATCATGAAGTCCAATGGTTTACCGGCATATAATTTTGCTTGTGTCGTTGATGACCATGCCATGAAGATCAGTCATGTGATTAGGGCGGAAGAACATTTGTCGAATACTCCCAAGCAACAGTTCCTTTATGAGGCTTTGGGCTATGCCCTTCCCCAATTTGCTCATTTGTCAATGATTCTGGCTCCTGATCGTAGTAAATTAAGCAAACGACACGGGGCTACATCTGTGAGTGAATTTAAAGATTTAGGCTGTCTGCCGGAAGCAATCATCAATTATTTAACTCTGCTGGGGTGGTCACCTTCGGAAGAACAAGGGGAAATCCTTTCATCGGAGCAGACAATCAGCTCTTTTTCCCTAGATAAAGTTTCTAAAACGGCAGCTGTGTATGACCTGCAAAAGCTGATCTGGCTTAATGGTCAATACATGATGAAGTATGACTTGGAACAGCTTGTTGCTCATGCCGTACCATTCCTGATGCAAGCAGGTATTATCTCCGGTGAACTTGAAGCTGAACAAAAGCATGATTATCTCTGTTCAGTTATAAATGTACTCAGGGCAAGAGTGAAAACATTACCGGAACTGGCAGAAGCCTGTCGTTATTTTTTTCAGGATGTAGTTGACTATGAGGAAAAGGGACAAAAGAAATATTTCTTTAAACAAGAAGATGTAGAAACATTACTTGCTCAAGGGCGGGAACGGCTGGCGAAGGTGGAAGATTTTGATATAGAGAATACGGAAAAAGCCTATCGTGATTTAATCGAAGAATTGCAGATTAAGGGCGGTCAGCTTATTCATCCGACGAGGCTGGCTTTAACGGGACGTACCGTAAGCCCTGGTTTATTCGAAGTGATGGTCTTATTGGGTAAAGAAAGATGCTTGGAACGTTTGGCACAAGCCATTAGGTTTATTAAAGCAACTAAAGCTGAAAAAGAGGAAGTTTGAGAAATATAATCGCATGATAGGCTTAATCGCAATAAATTTGTTTTGTAATGTTATGAGGTCTTGTTTTTAGTGAGCTATTCATATATAATTATTTTGTTATGTTATTTTTTTATTGATTTTGGCCCCATAGTCAAGAGGCCTAAGACGCTGCCCTCTCACGGCGGAAACAGGGGTTCGAATCCCCTTGGGGCTACCAATTTCCATAAGAAGATTACAAATCAAGGGGATAGGCACCTTGATTTTCCTGAAGTGATAGTTAAAAACACAAACAGAGAATCTAAGTGAAATAAATTAGTTACCGTAATAGAACCTTGTGTTTTATTACGGTTTTTTGTTTTTTGAGGCTTTCCCGATAAAATGGACACTCCGGAATTAGATTTTCTAATTGAATCTTAGAATTACTTGTTTTTGCGATTGTAAAACACTTCCATATGCCCAAAAATGTCTTTGTGAGCTTCTTCGCGAGTTTTGTATCGTTTGTGATAAATATCATAGATAAATTGAATAGCATCATGGGCTTATGCGTGGTGGACAAATTTAGATAGGGATAGTAAAATAGAAAAAATGTTTAGTTGCAGCAAGCAAAAAAGGAGAGACCATGCCAAGTCATAGTTTAATAAAAACACGTACTTATTCAACCCAAAAAACAATGCTTATCTTGGGAATTATCTTAATCGCCTTTAATTTGCGACCGGCGATTACCGCGGTAGGTCCTTTGGTAAGTTTAATTCGTGCAGACATGGGTCTATCTAATAGTGCTGTTGGTTTAATTACCACACTACCGTTAGTGGCCTTTGCCGTCTTTTCACCATTGGCTCCTCAAATAGCACGCCGCTTGGGTAATGAACAGGCCTTGTTTTTAGGTTTGTTGGTATTAATAGGGGGAATATTAATCCGTTCAATGAAAATGTCTCTAGTATTGTTTGTCGGCACTATTTTAGTGGGCTTAGGGATTGCCATTTGTAACGTATTATTACCGGCCTTGATTAAGGAGCGCTTTCCGCAGAAAGTTGGCTTAATGACTAGTGTCTATTCAACGGCGATGGTAATCTTTGCCGCCTTGGCGTCAGGAATAAGTATTCCTCTTGCTCAGGGCTTAAGCTTGGGATGGCAGGGAACATTAAGATTTTGGGTCATTTTAGTGGTATTAGCAATAGTTGTGTGGTTACCCCAGTTGCATCAGTCGAAACAATTGCTTAAACAGCAAGATGTTAAATCTTTACGCCATGGACTTTTGTTTTCGCCTCTTGCTTGGCAGGTTACTTTTTTTATGGGGTTACAATCTTTTTGTTTCTATGTGACCGTGGCTTGGTTACCGGAAATTCTCTGTAGTTACGGTTTGAGTATATCTTTAGCCGGGTGGATGCTTTCCTTGATCCAATTTATCAGTATTCCGACAACTTTTATTGCCCCACTACTGGCAGAACGTTTTCCTAATCAGCGAAAAATAATTGCCGTTATTGGTGTTCTTTATTTAGTAGGTATTGGGGGGCTTCTTGTTGGTCGAGACATAGTTTTACTAACTTTAAGCATTACCCTTCTAGGTTTGGGACAAGGTGCCAGTGTTAGTTTGGCTTTTACTTTATTCGTCTTGCGTACAGAAAATGGGCAGCAAGCAGCTGAGTTGTCGGGGATGGCCCAATCTATCGGTTATTTATTAGCAGCTATAGGACCGATGCTCATTGGTTTATTGTATGACCAAACACATTCTTGGGTGGAACCTTTAATTTTGTTAATGGTTCTTAGCGTGCTGATGACTTTGGCAGGGTTAGGGGCAGGACGTAACTGTTATGTATTTCCGAAAGTAAAAGATTAATTCTTAAAGTAATAGATTAAGGATGGGGTGTCGGGATGAAGAAGACAGCAATAGAGGAAATAGTACTTTTTGTAAGTATAGTTAAATGGGCTGTTCTTTCTACAATCACAGGTCTGACTGTTGGTTGTGGTGTTACTATTTTTTTAAAGGCTTTGAATTGGAGTACGGAAGTGGTTCAAGCAAGGGACTTTTATTTTATCTTTCTCCCTCTGGCTTTATTTGTAAGCAGTCTTTTGGTAAAGTATCTTGCGCCTGATGCGGAGGGACATGGAACAGAAAAGGTTATAGAGGCGATTCATAAGCGTTGGGGAAAGATTGACATTATGGTTGTGCCTGTTAAGTTAGTAACTGCAATTATTACGCTTGCTTTTGGCGGATCTGCCGGTAAAGAAGGTCCTTGTGTCCAAATTGGAGCGGGACTTTCCTCTGGTTTGGCGGATTTACTTAAACTTAACAGGGGAGACAGGAGAAAAATAGTGATCTGTGGTATCAGCGCAGGGTTTTCCTCTGTTTTTGGTACGCCAATTGCGGGGGCACTCTTTGCTGTGGAAGTGCTTATTTTGGGGAAAATTATGCACGAAATGCTTTTTCCGGTACTGGTGGCGGCAATCATCAGTTTTCAAGTAACTAAATATTTCGGCATCACCTATTTTTATAAAGATCTACATATTTCAGGAGGTTTTACAGAAGCCTTTTTCCTCAGGGTTATTTTAAGCGGTCTGTTTTTCGGAATTGTTGCATTTCTTCTTGTTGAAACTCTGAAAACAGCAGAAGGATTAGCCAAGAGGATCAGAATATGGGCACCTTTAAAAGGCTTACTGGGCGGAACAATGCTTATCCTCTTGACACTGATGACATCAACAGCTTATCTAGGGCTAGGTTTAGATACTATTGAAGGGGCCATTCTCGGGGAAAAAATATTTCCGGGAGCCTTTCTCTTAAAGATCTTGTTTACCTCCATAACTTTAAGTATGGGAGGAAGCGGAGGTCTTTTGACTCCTATCTTATTTATCGGGGCTACTGCCGGGAGTGCGTTTGCAGGTGTTTTTAATCTTAATCCGGAGGTTTTTGCCGCCATTGGCATGGTGGCCTTGTTTTCCGGAGCAAACAATACACCTATTACAGCATCTGTAATGGCGATTGAGATTTTTGGACCGCAAATTGGTGTGTATGCTGCTACTGCTTGTGTGGTAAGTTATATTGCAGCAGGGCACAGAAGCATTTATTCCAGTCAGCTTCTCGGAGTTACGAAAAGCTCCTCAATCAGGTTGCCTTTGATGGAGGATTTTAGTGATTTGGGGGAGATGAAAATACGGACTAAACCGGGGAAATTAATCTATTGGATAAAAAAAGCTGTTAGATATATGGGAAAGATTATTAATACAAAGGCACAGTAAATTTTTCACTATTGACTAGTTCAATAAAATAGGTTATAAATATGTTAGGGAAGCCTAACATATTTTTTACGCTTTTAAGGGGGCGAACTACAATGGTTACTACACTTACACCTTCAACACAAGATTATCTGGAAGTCATTCTCCAATTATCTAATGGGGATAGAGCTGTGCGCATTACAGATATTGCTAAATCCCTTAATATTACCAAAGCGAGTGCGACTCAAGCCATAGATATCCTAATTGACGAAGGATTAGTGCTGAAAGAAAAATACGGGCCGGTAACTTTTACGGGAAAAGGGGAACTGGAAGCTACAAAAGTAAAAAAAACACATAAAATAATTCGCGAGTTTTTGACTAAGGTTTTGCAAGTCGATTTAGAGATTGCTGATAAAGATGCTTGTCTGATCGAACATGTCATCAGTCCGCAATCGATTGCGGGAATGGTGGCTTTTCTGGAAAAAGGTAATTATGAGATCAGTGATGACCTCAATCTTCAGAAAGCCTTGGTATTGCTATACTCAGATCAGGAAGACAAACAGTGAGAGGTGAATTAATCATGGCAGAAAAAGAAATGATGCTGGCTTCAACAATGGCGGGAAGTACAGTTGTAGTAAAAAAGTTTGGCGGCGGAATAAGTTTAAAAACAAGATTAAATGAAATGGGGATAAACTGTGGTACGGAATTAAAGGTGATGCGCAATGACGGCTGGGGGCCGGTCTTGATTGCCTTGTCCGGGAGCCGACTGGCGCTCGGTCGCACAATGACGGGTAAAATTGTCGTCGAAAAAATTAATTAAAGAGAAAAGAAAGCAAATAAAGTCTGAGGGAGAAAACACATATGTCTACAGAAGTTAAAGTTATAGCCTTAGCCGGTAACCCTAATACGGGGAAAACCTCTTTATTTAATTGTTTAACAGGCGCTAAACAAAGAGTGGGGAATTGGCCCGGGGTAACGGTTGAAAAAAAAGAAGGCGTCCTCTTAAATAATAAGCAGATTAAGGTTGTTGATTTGCCGGGTATTTACAGTTTAGGGGCTCATACGGAAGATGAACTGGTAGCTAGAAATTTTATTTTAGTGGAAAAACCTGATTTGGTAATCAATGTTGTTAATGCCACCAATCTGCAGCACAATCTTTATTTAACGCTGCAATTACTGGAAATGGGCGTTCCTGTAGTAATGGCTTTAAATATGATGGATGAAGCCCAAAAAAATAAAATTAAAATTAATATTCCGCAACTTTCTGCTCTCTTGGGAATACCGATCATCCCGACTATAGCTAGAACGAATAAAGGGATCAAGGAACTTGTCAAAGCTTCGCTGCGCCAAGAAATGCCTGTGAATAATTTTGCTATTGATTATGGTATGATTATTGAAACAGAAATAAAAAACCTTGAAAAAGCCTTACGGTCCGTCGGAATATCCGAGCCCTCCTCTCCCTTGCGGTTTATTGCCCTTAAATTACTGGAGGGCGAGCAAAACATTCTTAAGACCCTCAATGTTTGTGAGGTAAATAGTCCAGGAGGCGAGGCAGTTCTTGCTGCTGGTCGGCAAAGTATAGAGAATCTGCGAAAAACTTTCCAAGAAAATTTAACCACTATTTTAATTGAAAAAAAGTATGAGTATATTGAAAATATTTTACAGCAAGTAAGCAATGCGCCTGATACCTCCAACCTTTACACAGTTTCAGATAAAATTGACAAAATTATGCTTAATAAATATATGGGCTTACCGCTCTTTTTTCTTACGATGTTGATAGTTTTTAAACTCACTTTTGCTGTCAGCGGTCCCTTGGAGGTTTGCTTGGAGGCTTTTTTCGCTTGGCTTGGGAATATAGCGGGAACTTTAATTACCAATAAACTGCTTTCTTCTTTTCTTGTAGAGGGGTTAATCGGAGGATTGGGGGCCATCATTGTCTTTTTGCCGATTATTCTTTGCCTTTTTTTGGCGATTTCTCTTTTAGAGAACAGTGGCTATATGGCTAGAGGCGCTTATCTAATGGATCGTTTTATGCGTAATCTGGGGCTGGAAGGCAAAGCTGTTATTCCGCTGTTAGTAGGTTTTGGTTGTAATGTACCGGCAATTTTGTCAACCAGAACTTTGCAAAACTCCAGAGATAAAATGATCACTATGCTCATCATTCCTTTGATGTCTTGTGGGGCGCGTTTACCTGTCTATGCTTTGTTTGTCGGGGCCTTTTTCCGTCAATACCAGGGATTGGTTTTATTTTCTCTTTATCTTTTGGGGATCATTCTGGCCATTATTATGGCTAAAATTTTTAGACGTTATCTTTTTCCCGGGGAAGCTTCTCCCCTTTTGCTCGAGTTACCACCGTACAGATTGCCGTCTTTAAAAGATACCGTGATCCAAATGGGGGAAAAAAGCAGTTCTTTCTTTAAAAAAGTGGGTACCATAATTTTGTGTGCTGTGATTTTGGCATGGGCACTTTCTAATTTCCCCTGGGGAGTTGAATATGCCGGACCTGATAGTTTAATGGGGAAATTAGGTGCCTTGATTGCTCCTATTTTTGAACCTCTAGGGTTTGGCACAAGAGAAGCGGCTTCTGCTCTGCTTTTGGGCGTAGTAGCCAAAGAGGTCGTAGTCAGTACTTTCGGGGTATTATATGGGACAGGCCAAGAAGGGTTGATTACGGTCATTAGTCAGCAATGGACGGCCTTAAGTGCTTACTCCTTCATGGTGATGACCTTAATCTATATCCCTTGTGCCGGGGTTATTGGGGCGCTCAAAGCGGAAACTGGATCTTGGAAATGGACAATTTTTACTATTCTTTATACTTTTGCTCTGGGTTGGCTGATGGCTTTTCTCGTCTATCAAGGTGGGCTAATGTTGGGTTTGGGGATATAAAATAAGAGTTATAGGAAAAATAAAACCATGATTAATCAAAAAGTGATTAATCATGGTTTAGGAGATAAGGAAGGCGATTAAGTTGTTTCTGCCAGTCTTTTTTTCTGAGCTTTGCTGACCCCTTTGGCAATAAAGATGCTTATTTCATAGAGAATCACCATCGGTATAGCCAGCATTAATTGTGTAATTATGTCCGGCGGGGTCAAGATTGCCGCTAGGACAAAAATCCCGAAGATAAAGTATTTTCTTTTGGTAATTAAAAGTTCCGGCGTAATCAGGCCCACCTTAGTCAGAAAGTAAGTGATTACGGGTATTTCAAAGACCAGTCCGAAAGGGATTAAAAACCAGAAGACGAAATTGATATAGAAACTGATAGAAATCATGGGGGTCAAATTGGCGGCTAGGGTGATCAGCAAGATTTTTAATCCCAATCTCAGGATACAGGTATAGGCGAAAACGATGCCACTGGTGAAAAGGAGTACTGAAGTTACCAAGAGAAAATAAAGAGCTTTTTTTTCATTTTTGTACAGAGCCGGTGAAATAAAGGCGATAATTTGCCATAAAATAAAAGGCGAAGAGAGGATTATTCCACCGAAGATGGCTAGTTTTAATTGGGCAATAAAGCCTTCCGCCACTCCGATAAAAATTAAATCTATACCAAGATTGTTTATGGGAGTGAGAAAGATCTTCATCAGGTAAGGAAGAAAGAAGAGGTAGGAAACAACTGAACCTAGAACAAGCGCGAGTATTGAGTATAACAGTACTTTGCGGAGTCCTTCAAGATGTTCATACAAGGAACTTGATCCTATATCGTCCATGTTCATCCCACCTTATTTTTCGTTACAGTTAATCTCTGTGTCTTTAGTTGGATAGTCTTTAGTTGGATAAGGGTCTTCCTTCATTGCGGCTTTAAATTCATTAATCCCTTTGCCCATGGCTTTACCTATTTCCGGAAGTTTAGCCGGACCAAAGATAATTAAAGCTAAAACAATGAGGAGAATCATTTCCGGAAGTCCAACGTTGGGAATAAAACCAAATGTTGTCATTTTTAATACCTCCTAATAAGCTTTTTCGGTGACGATATTGGAAGCGGGCAGGTATTCTGTTCTGGTAGCTAGTTTCTTTCCCGGATACATATCCATAAACCAGTAATGGTATAGCATCATATTGATCCAAAGGATAACCGGAGCCATCGGGAATTGTTGTGGATGTGAATATCCGGGTTGGGTACCTAAAATCGGAGGACTGTACTTATAATAGAGATAATGCAAGATGCCTGTAGCTAGGAAAATAATGACACAACGAATGGCAATATTAATGGAAGGGCTATATTTTTTGGGCCAGTTGTCAAAATAGAAATGCAAAGTCATCATCGGAATAAGCATCATACAGGCCAGTTCTCCACAGTGGAGGTGACGCCAGTCGGGAGCAAATAGTCTTTTGGCGCCTTCTACTGCCGGTCCCCAGGAAACATCTTGGAAGAAAAGGAAAGTAAAGAAGAATAACCAGGCCATAGCAAAGACGAACAGGAAACCGATGATTCCGCGTAAGGGTTGTTTTTTGATTAGGCGGATTGGATATCTATCAAAAACCAGTTCCAGAAACCAGATAGATACCGTACCACACATGACCCAGCCAACGTTGAAGTTGCCGCTTAAGGTGCGGGCAAATTCATACCACCAAGGATAAGCAGCGGCATATTCTTGCCAGGGATAAAAAAGAACATGGTAATGGGGGTGCATAAGAATTAAGAAAGCAAGAATGGTTAAGAAAAATGTCCAGGCCCAGACTGTAAAACCGCGGGCCGGTTGTTTCAGGTCTTGCCAGGGATGATTTTCAAAACAAACAGGCCAAACAGGGCTTAGCCAGGAGGCGATGGCTGCCATCATCAGGATAGCTAGGGAGGAGTACTCCCGGGCGAAAAATTCAGTCATCCCCAGATTAGTTAAGACCTTCGGATTAAGATAGGGTATTGAGAGGTTGCCCAAAAAGGCATAACAGAAAATCCAGACCATAAAAGCGACAATGCCTATATTGCAACCGATGAGGATCAGCCCTTTGACGAGAGGGTGCTTATTATTTAAAAAACTATCCTTGAAAGGCCAATAGTTAAAAATATAAACTTGCCAGATTGCGGCAATCAAAATCCATCTGATATACATATAACCGTATTGTGGCGTATACCAGCGTACAATACCTCTGGGGTCCATAAAAACCCACCAGACAAGTAGGAAAAGAGCAGTTACGAGCAACAAGTTAAGGATGCCTTGTAAGGGCTGTTTTAGTTTAGGCTGTAAATCTCGTGTTTCCACCCACAAAGAATTGTTATGAGTCACTATCATTTCCCTCCTTTAGATAATTATTGTGTCACCGTTACCAAGGAAAATATCACGTTTGCTTTTATGCTGGGCAGTGCCTCTGACAACTGGAAGCCCTACCGTAACAAATTTTTCGGCTGTGACATAACCGGTACAGTGATTACAGCCCATAGTTTTTAGTCCATAGTTGTGTAGGGCTAGAACGAGGTCATCATATTGTGGATCCCAGTCTTCAAAAGGAGAAATGTGCAACCCGCCTTGGATGGCATAGAAATTATCTCCGCCTTTAATGGTTTGTTTAACATGCTCCATTAGCGAGATAATTCCCATATGACAGCATCCTGTCACGATCGCTAATCCTTTATCTTTAAGATTAAAGACGAGGGCTTGTTCTCCAAAAACACGCGTGATAATAGGCACGTCAAAAGTAATAGAAGCAACTCCCGGATACAATTGGTGTACTTTCCCGGATTCTTTTATTTCTAAGGGTCCTGTATGCGGACAGTTATTGGCAAGGTGACATTTAGGGAATTTTGCACCTTTTAATAAATCAAAGCCTTCTTGATAAAATCCTTTGGGTACAAGAATAGGGATATCCGGGCGATATTTTAGTGTCGCTTCAATACCCCAAAAATGGTCAAAATGTTCATGACTGACAAACAGACAATCAATTTCGCCATTAGCCAGCATTTTGTCTATTCCTTCTCGCTTAAAACAGGTATCGGTCCAATCTACATTCCAGCCGGTGTCCAGCAGTATGTTTTTAGTCGAGCCATCCAAAAATTCTACTTCGACTAATGTGGCATAGCCGCCGGCATTATCCCCTTTCCATCCTTCTGTAACTCCCTTGTTGGTCCAAGGTATTTCATATTGATTTACTAAGAGACCGCCGGCTTTTTTCATATCATCCATCAGGATCGCATTATTAAACCAACTTGTTTCCGTAATAACTTTTATTTTTAAGGATTTACATTCACCAATATCCGCAGTGCCAATTTTGGCAGGAGGAATAAAAGAGTTCCTCATGACGGTAGAAGATACCCCTGCCATGGCAAAGTAACCTACGGTGCCACCTACAGCTAAGCCTTTTAGAAAATCTCTTCTAGAAATGTCGCTCACTGTTTTCCCTCCTTTAACTTTGAGAAATTATTTGGATAATTTTGATCGTGAGCCAAAAACAAGCGGAGCCGATAACCAGGCCCACAATCAGGCCGGGATTAAAACCTGCACTTTTGGCTTTATCCTCTCGCATTTTTCAACCTCCCTTCTCCTCCCGTTTTAAAAATAGAAAGTGTGTATAATTTGGGTAACACTTTTGTCCTCCTTTTCCCATAAATCATCTCCTTTCCCTTGATAAAACACTTGTCCTGGTGAAATTTTTCTTAAGCACTTTTT